>Ga0315280_10003566_pt1 | contig 23779 bp, 19 predicted proteins | sample YL17G06_40_MG_FD_203697 | JGI IMG/M metagenome (GOLD analysis project Ga0315280, IMG submission 203697) | Sediment microbial communities from Yellowstone Lake, YNP, Wyoming, USA - YL17G06_40 | ecosystem: Environmental > Aquatic > Freshwater > Lake > Sediment | place: USA: Wyoming | collected... | reverse complement strand
AGGGTAAACCTTCCCGAACGCAGCCGCCTCAGTTCCACCAGATGAGCGCCGCATCCCAAGGCCCGGCCGATGTCCGCGCAGAGGCTGCGCACATAAGTCCCCCGGCTGCAGGTTACAGAAAGGGTGACAAAGGGGAGGTTAACTTTTCTGAGGAAAAGCGCCTGGACTATCGCCTCCCTTTCCACCCGTCTGGGCTTCTCCCCGGCCCGGGCGCGCTTGTAGAGGGGAAGACCTTCCCATTTGATCGCCGAGAAAAGAGGGGGGGTCTGTTTGATCGGTCCGCGAAATTTCCCCAGGGCCTCCTCGATCTCCTCCTGCGTGAAAGAGAACCCCTGCTTCTCGGCGATGACTTTCCCATCCGCGTCGAGGGTATCGGTCTCCTGGCCCAACCTCATCGTGGCCATGTACTCTTTCGTGCCCTTCAAGTTGAAGGGAACGAGTTTCGTCCCTTCGTTGAGATAGATGGGCAGAACGCCCGTGGCCAGCGGGTCGAGAGTCCCTCCATGCCCGACCTTTCTGGCCTGCAAAATCTTTCGTACCCGGGCCACGACGTCGTGGGAAGTCCAGCCCTTGGGTTTGTCAATTACCAAGACCCCGTTCAAAGAGCAGCCCTCACGCGCTGCAAAACCCTGGCTTTGGCTTCGGGCAATCTCCCTTCCACGGTGCAACCAGCAGCATTGGGGTGCCCTCCACCCTGGAACTCTTCGGAAATTCTGGCCACGTCCACGCTTCCCCGAGAACGCAGGCTGACCCGATATTTCTCCGGGGAAAGCTCCCGGAAGAGCAAGGCCACTTCCACTCCCTTCAGGGACCTGGGAAAGTTGACGAAATCTTCCGTTAGAGCCGCGGAGGCTCCCGTTTCCTCCATCATCCACTGGGCGACGACCATGGAGCTGACCCGACCCTCTTCCATAACCTCTAAGGTTCCCAGGACCAGGGGCAGGAGACGAAGCCGGGGCAGCGGTTGGGTTTCGTAAACCTTCTCCGCCACCTTCCACGGATCCACCCCGGCGAGGAGACACGCCCTGGCCACGGTGAATGTTTTCGGCGAGGTGTTGGAGTAATGAAAAGACCCGGTGTCCGTCAGGATGCCCACGTAAATGTTCTCGGCTAATGCCGGGGTGATCTTTACCGGGATGAGGCGGAGAAGATCGTAGAGGATCTCGGCCGCGGAGCTGGCCGAGGGGTCTACGAAGTTTAGGTCCCCGAAATAGTGGTTGCTCACGTGATGGTCGATGCTGATCACCTTGCCGATCTCCTTCACTTTGGCGAACTCCTCACCCAGGCGTTCCTCATCCCCGCAATCCAAAGCAAAGGCCACATCAAACCGCTGGTTCTCCGGGGCCCGATGAATGATCCCCTCTGCCCCCGGCAGGAAGGCAAGCACTTCGGGCGTGGGGTCCTGATTTAAAACCTCTACCTCTTTCCCCAGACCCTGCAACGCCAAGCTCAGGGCCAGGGCCGACCCGATCGCATCCCCCTCGGGGTTAACGTGGGTGGAGATGAGGAAACGCTGGCCGGCCCGGATCTCTTCAGCGATCCTCCTGAGGGTCTCCATCTTTTTCTTTTTTGACTGTCTGGATGAGGCGGTCAATTTTGCTCCCATAATCGAAGGAATGATCCACCTTGAAGGTCAAGTCAGGGATGTACCGGATCCTGAGCTCCCTCCCCAACCTCTTCTTGATATATCCCGCGGCGCTCTGCAAGCCCCTGAGGGATGCTTCTTCCTTGGAATGGCTTCCCATGGCGCTGAAGAAGATCGTGGCCAATCTCAGGTCATCGGTCACTTCCACTTCCGTGATGGTCACGGTTTCCAAACGCGGGTCGCTCAGGTCTTTCAGGAGCATCTCGCCGATGATCTCCCGGATCAGGTCGCCGACGCGATTGGCTCGTTTATAAGGCATATTCATTCAGGAGGATGAGTCCAAGCAAGTATGGGGGATGAAGCGGGTGGCTGATCACTGAGTACGTATTCAAAAATTAATGATCTCGAGTTCTGAGTTAGCCACATCGGCCAGTTGCGTTTGCTCGATGAAATTGACCACCCGATCCAAAGTGGAATTGACCCGCTGCCGGTCATTTCCCACGGCGCAAATCCCCAGCACAGCCTTCTGCCAAAGATCCTGATCTTCCACCTCCGAAATGGAGATATTGAACCTCTTCCTGGCCCTCTGGATGATGCTCCTCAGCACCTGTCGCTTTCCCTTGAGGGAGAAGTTCTCATGGAGGAGGAGCTCCAGTTGGCAAACTCCCAACACCATTTCCCCGTTCCTCCGCAGCTACAGTTGGGCCGCCACCTTCTCGATCTCATAGGATTCGATGACATCATGAATCATGATATCACGAAAGTCTCCCAGGATGATCCCGCATTCGAACCCCGAAGCCACCTCCTTGAAGTCATCCTTTAAGCGCCTCAAAGAGGTGATGTTCCCTTCATAAACCACCTGGCCATCCCGAACTGCGTGGGCGTGAGAACCCCGGACGATCTTTCCTTCGAGGACAAAGCTGCCCGCGACCACGCCGACCCGGGAGATATTGAAAAGCTGCCGCACCTCTGCCCGCCCCAGGAGGCGTTCTTCATAAACGGGCTCCAAGAGCCCTTCCATGGCCTTGCGCACATCATTGAGAGCATCATAGATGACCGTATAGAGGCGAATGTCAATCTTTTCCTGCTCAGCCAGGGTTTGGGCATTGGGTTCGATCTTCACGTTGAACCCCAAGATGATGGCTTCCGAGGCCGAGGCGAGCATGCAATCTGACTCGGTGATTGCCCCCACAGAGGTATGGAGGATGTTTACCTTGATGGCCTCCGTGCTCAGCCGGTCCAGGGCCTCGACCAAGGGTTCAATGGACCCCTGTACGTCCGCCTTGAGGATGAGATTTAAATCCTTGACCACGCCCTTTTTCATCTTTTTGTAGAAATCTTCCAGGGTGACTTTCGAAGTTTTGGAGAGTTCCAACTCCCGCTGTCTCTGCAGCCGTTGCATAGCCAGCTCCTTGGCCCGCCGCTCATCCGTGACCACAACGAAGGTATCCCCGGCCTTGGGCACGCTCGAGAATCCGATAACCTCCACAGGAATAGAAGGTCCGGCCGTTTCGATTTTCATGCCCCGGTCGTTGACCATCGCCCGCACATGTCCGTAATGGGTGCCGGAGACGAAAGCATCACCCACGCGCAGCGTTCCATCCTGGACGAGGACCGTAGCTACCGGCCCCCGGCCTTTGTCCAGTTTGGCCTCGATAATCGTGCCGGTCATCGACCGCTTGGGGTTCGCCTTTAGCTCTAACACCTCCGCTTGCAGGAGGATCATTTCTAAGAGTTCATTCAATCCGATCTTTTGCTTGGCGGAAATCTCGGCGAAAATGGTCTTCCCGCCCCAGGCTTCAGGAACCAGCCCGTATTCTACAAGACCCTGCTTTACCCGATCCGGATTGGCGTTGGGCTTGTCAATCTTGTTGATGGCCACGATCAGAGGTACCTTCGCTGCTTTGGCGTGATTGATGGCCTCGATGGTCTGGGTCATGACGCCGTCATCGGCGGCCACCACCAGAACGACGATATCCGTAACCTTTGCGCCCCGGGCACGCATGGCCGTGAAGGCCTCATGCCCCGGGGTGTCTAAGAAGACGACTTGGCGGTGGTCCACGTCGACCTCATAGGCTCCGATGTGCTGCGTCATCCCGCCAGCCTCCCCAGCCATGACGTTCGTCTTCCGGATGGCATCCAGGAGAGATGTCTTCCCGTGGTCCACATGACCCATGATGGTCACCACCGGGGCCCGCAGGATGAGATCTTCGGCGTGCTCCTCTTTCTCCTCGACCAAGTCTTCGATCTCGAACCCCGTCTTCTCAATTTCATAGCCGAAATCCGAAGCTACTAAGGAAGCGGCATCGGCGTCGATCGCCTGGTTGATCGTCACCAGAAGCCCCAGCTCCATCAGCTTCTTGATCACCTCTGAAGCCTTGATACCCATTCGCTTGGCCAGCTCCCCAACGAGAATCGCTTCGGAGATGCGGATTTTTCGCTTGATCGCCTTGGGGATTGTGACTTCGGGTTTAACCGCTTTGGCCTTAGGGGGGATGCCCCGCCGCTCTTTTTCGAAGATGAAGGGCCTGGGTTCGCGGTCTTCGTGGAAATAATCGTGCTCTCTGAAAGCCCGCTTTTTCGTGGTGATGAAGCGCACCCGAAGCGGCTTTCCCTCTTCGAGAACCTGCACATCTCTTTTAAGTCTTCTTCTCCGTGGAGCCTTCTCCTCCCCCACGGCTGCCGGCCTCAAGACCACGGGAGCTGGACGCTGCCCCCCAATCGGTGGCTTGGGCGCGGGGGCCGGAGCCTCTTTGCGCACCCCGCGAAAATCCCGAATCAGGGATTCCGGGGGCACCGCCGGCCGTTCCAAAATCTTCGCTGGTTCATGCTTCTTCTTAGGCTTTTCATGAGGCTTCGGCCTTTCCACTGGAACGGCCTTTTTCTTCTCCGGGACTGCAGGTTTCTCCAATCGACGGGGAATCTCAACCACCGGCACAGCCGCTTTCAAGGGAGCTTCTGGCTCGGCAATGGGCGCGGCCTGCACCCCGACAGGCCCGGCCACCTCGGGAACCGGCGCTTCCCCAGCCATGGGTGGGGGGGTGGGAGTGGCGGCCGCCGCCGGAGGAGCTTTGATTTCTGCGGGCTGAGGCGGCGGGGCTGCAGGCTCGACCTTAACCGCAGGTTCCGCCACCTCCTTGGGAATTTCAGGGACAAGCTCTTTCTTTACCTCCGGGGGTTTGACTTCCTCTTTGATGGTGGGCTCGGGAGGGACCAAAGCAACTTCTTCCCGCTTCAGCCGTCTGCGGATGACTGTGGGCTTGACTCTTTGCTCGACAATTCTCTCTTTGCGAGAAAGGCCGATCTGGTTCTTTACCCGCTCTACATCGGATTCGCCCAAGGTGCTGTGGACGTTCTTGATGGCTAGGCCCATCTTTTCCAAAAACTTGAGGACCTCTTTGTTTTCCATCTTCAATTCTTTGGCTAACTCATGAATCCTGACCTTAGCCATCATTCCTACCCCCTTCGATGCAACCCCTGATCCTCGGCCGCCGGAGTTACACGTCCTTTCAACCCTTCTTTTCGCCGGCTTGATCAAAATGGGCCTTCGCCGACTCAATCAACCTCTCAGCTCTTTTCAGGCCGATGCCCTCAATCTTGGAGAGCTGTTCAGCCGTAACCTGACAGACATCCGCCACGGTCATGTAGCCGGCGGCGTTAAGCAACTGGGCTGTTTTCTCACCCACCCCAGCGATCCGATCCACTCTGTCCATTCCCCGGAGGGCGACCACGTCCAGTTCGGGAATAACCCGGTCGGTTTTGGCTTCACTGCGGATGTCGATCTTCCATTCGGTGAGCTTGGCCGCCAGCCGGACATTCTGCCCTCGCCGACCGATGGCCAGAGAAAGCTGGTCGTCCTCGACGATGACCTCCATGGATTTTGCTTCCTGACTGATGATCACCTTGGAGATCTCCGCTGGAGCCAGGGCATTGCAGACGAAGCTGGCCGGGTCATCACTCCAGGGGATGATATCGATCTTCTCCCCGCGGAGTTCCTGGACCACTGCCTGGACGCGAGACCCTCTCATCCCTACGCAGGCTCCCACTGGGTCTACATCTGAGTCCTTCGAATAGACGGCAACCTTGGCCCGGCTCCCCGGCTCCCGAGCAGCGCTGACAATCTTCACAATGCCCTCGGAGACCTCTGGCACTTCCATCTCGAAGAGTTTGGCCAGGAAATTCGGAGTGCTGCGGGAGAGGATGATCTGCGGGCCCTTGGGGGTCTTCCTCACATCCAGGACATAGGCTCGGATGCGATCTCCTGGCTTGAAGACCTCCCGGGGAACCAACTCCTGCTGGGGGATTACCGCCTCCGCTCTTCCCAAATTGACCACGATCGATCCCCGCTCAAAGCGCTGGACTGTCCCGGAGATGACTTCTCCCTTTCGGTCTTTGAAGTCCTCAAAAATATTCTCCCGCTCGGCATCCTTGACTCTCTGGATGATCACCTGCTTGGCTGTCTGAGCGGCGATTCGTCCGAATTCTCCGATGTCGATCTTCGTGCCCAGGCTATCTCCGACTTCTACCTCCGAATCCAAGTCTTTGGCATCCTCCAGGGCGATTTCAGCATGAGGATTTTTAACATTCTTCACCACGGTTTTGAACTGGAAGAGCTCCACCTCTCCGACCTCGTCGTTATACTTCGCTTCGATCTCCTGCTTGGGGCCATACTTCTTCCTGGCTGCCGCCAGGAGGGCCTGCTCTAAGGCATCGACCAAGATCTTTTTGTCGATCCCCTTATCCTTCCCCACCTGATCGATGATGCGGCTCAATTCCGAAATCATCTCTCCATCCCCTTTTTAAAGTTCGACTTCCAGATTCGCCTTGGCGATGTTCTGGAAGGGGATTTCATAAATTCGCCCCTCTACTTCCAGGCACACCGATTCCCCCTCCAAGCCCAGAAGGGTTCCTTTGAAGTTTCTTCGGCCTTCTACGGGCTCAAAAGTTTTTATCTTGACCAGACGGTTTTGATATTTTTCAAAATGCTCCCGCTTTTTCAGCGGCCGGGAGAGGCCGGGGGAGGAAATCTCCAAAACATATGGGTTGGGGATCAGATCCCTGATTTCCAGAACGGCCCCTACCTCCCCGCTGGCCTCGGCGCAATCGTTTACGCTGATGCCCCCTTCACGGTCGATGTAGAGGCGAAGAACCCAGCCTTGACTCTCTCTCCGGTATTCGAGGTCCACCAGCTCCATTCCCTGCGATTCAAGGATCGGCTCAACAACCTGGCGCACTTCTTCCACAAGCCGGTCAACATTTACGATTTTCTAATCTCCTTAAACCAAAAAAAAATGGGCCCACGAGCCCACTTTTTTCAAGCAGACTACAAAAAACCATCTCTTTCAGCTAACCGTAAGACATCGCCCGATATGAAGGTTTTTCCTCTCTGGAGCGGGCGACCAGATTCGAACTGGCGACGTCAAGCTTGGGAAGCTTGCATTCTACCCCTGAATTACGCCCGCTTCCTTAATCCTAAACTATCTTAGCCCAAGGGGTTTGATCTGTCAATACTTTTTAGGTATCTTAGGGCTTCCTCTCTGGTCCGGACCTGGCCAGCCATCTCTGCTTCCCGGAGCCGGGCTAAGAGACTTCCAACAGCCTCACCCGGGGACAACCCAAAGGCCTCCATGATTTCCCTTCCGTCGAGCAACGGCTTCTGCGGCTTTTGAGAGAATTCTTCGTAGTAGTAGCGCGTGAGCTCTCCGCTCACTTCCCTTATCCTTTCCAGATCGGCGGGAAGCTCCTGCGCCAAAGGCCAATGGAGGTGATTTTCTCTCGCAGCCAACCCATCGGCCAATGCCAGGAAGGCCACATCAATCCCCTCTTTTCCCAAATCTCGGAAGAAGCGATACTCTGCCCGGGGAGTTACCTTCTTTGCTTTTGATAGGCTAAGGATGCGCATGTGCTGACGGGTCACCGTGGAAATGATTCGCATGGATTTCCGGCTCAGCTTCATTCTTCTGGCAATGGTGGCGTTGATCTTCTCCCCGAGTTGGTCGTGGTCCAGGAAACGGATGGATTTCGTTTCTCCCTCCAGGCTCCGGCTATCCACTTTGCCCGAATCATGGAAAAATGCAACGAACTTGAAAAGCGCTCCCCTCGATACCCCTTCTTCGATGACCCGGGAAAAGTGATTCTCAAGAGATAGGGCATAGGTGGGAAAGAGATCCTGGAAATGCGAGAAGATTAACTCTCCCGCTTCCACAGTCTTGAAGGAATGCTCCAGGAGGAGAAAGTCATGATGATTCCCTTGGTCGAGTTCCTCCCAGCCTTCAATCTCCGGGAAAATCTCTTGCAGAAGGCCGGCTTCATGAAGGTTCCGAAGAAATCGATACGCCCGTATTTCCCTCAAACCCGTGAAGAACTCGCTCCGAATCCTCTCCCAGGCAGAGTGGAGGAGGAGTTTTTTATTCCTCTGGACCATCTTCCCGGTCTCCTGGTCAATCTTCAGGCCGAGGGTTGTGGCCAAGCGAAAAGCCCTCAGCATCCTCAAAGGATCCTGACGGAGGGATTCTTCGGAGTTTGCCCGGAGGATCCTCTGGCGGAGGTCAGAAAGCCCACCCAGGGGGTCGATGAGGGTGGGAGTCCCCGGGGGGAAAATCTCCTTTAGCCCTATGGCCATGGAGTTGAGGGTAAAATCCCTTTGCCTGAGGTCCTCCCCCATGTCCCTTCCTTGCATCGTAGAAAAATCCACTTCCGCCTTTCTTGGGGGCCTCTTGATGACCACTCGCCAGGTGCCAAAAGTCTCGTCCAAAGGGAAGGCATGACATTTAAATTCTTGGGCCAGGCCGTGGGCCAGGCCGCTGAGGTCACCCGGCCCAACAAAATCGAAATCCTTTCCCAGCCTCTTTCTTAGAAGAAGGTCCCGGATCGCTCCTCCCACGAGGTAAACCTCTTGGCCACGTTTTTGGGCCAGGCGGTGGACCGCCTGAAGGATTTTAGATTTCCTCAGGAGCCTTTCTTCCACGTTGTCTCCGCCCCTCTTTACTTGTTATAATCCTTTCACAGCAGAGTATCACCACCGCCCCGAGGGAGTTGATCGAAGTGCCTTAGGATGGCCAACAGGGAAACCAGGATTTCTAAAGCGGTGGCAGGCATTACCACCGCCTTAGAAATACCCATCCATTAGTCTTTCCATCCACGGTGGCACGATTGCCTGGTCCACGCGGTCGAAAGCAGGAACATAGGGTTTGATGTCCAACACAGGCGTTCCGTCAATCGCATCGAGACCTTTCACCTTCAGCACATTACCCTCTATCTCGACCAGCTTAACAGCCGTTATGCCGACGGGGTTCGGTCTATGCCTGGCTCGCTGGGCAAAGATACCCACCTCGGGCATATCTGCCCTCCCGCGTGGACGCCGGACAAGGTCCGCAGCCGGATTGAAGGTAGATTGATGCATGAAGAAAACGACGATGAGGTGGGAGAATTGTGCAAGGCCCTGTAAGCCCGCCACTAAGGCCTCTACCAAGTGGATCTCAGATATAACATTGCCCCAGTTCTCATCCGTCGGCTCCGCAGCAGGCGACTTGACACTGCCAATAGGCTGAAGGTTCATGCAAAATCCTCTCACAAAAATAGCGTGTTACGCGATTAGGTTGAGCCCGTTGACCACAGGCTCCATGGGTTAATTATCTTGCTGATATACCTGTACTTATCGCGGTCATCACTGAAAATGCTTCTCTTCACCTTCCCACGGCAGGTTATATGATGCCAGGCACTTAAGTATTCGATGTGCAGAGGTTTAACGATGCCATAAACCTAAAAGGTTAGACACATATTGTCAATAGTTTATAGTGAACGATTTAAGTAAGTTACCATTCAATCGCCTGTCATTGCGAACGAAGTGAAGCAATCTCATGGGATTGCCACGTCGTTGCGCTCCTCGCAATGACTACTTTATTTAGCCGTTCACTATAGGCTTGACCCCTGTTAACACTAAACAGACATTTCTTGGGCCACCTTTGCAGCCGCCTCGATGATCCGCTCGACATCCTCGTCGGTATGGGCCATGGAAATGGCTCCGCCACCGTGCATAGTGTATATGCCATGGTTGAGCATGCGCAAGCGAAACTCCTTTTCCCTCCGGACGATGTCGGTGTAGGTTTCAACCTCTTCTCTGTTTCTTAAGGGCACATCCGCTGATGGTGGAAAACACGTGGTGAACAATGAGCCCACTCCCAAGCATTTCACCGGAATGCCTGGCGAATGAAAAGCTTTTTCTATCCCCTCCCGCACAAATCTTCCTTTTTCTTCAAGGGCGGGATAAATCTTGCTCTCGTGCTCTTCCAGATACCTCAGCATGGTCCGCCCGGCAATCATGGACGGAAGCATACAGGAGAACGTACCACCGCCCATCAGCACCCCGCGCCCCTTGGGTAAACCTGCGTCCGGTCTTGCCAGGTCCATAATCTCCCCACGCCCTGCCACCAAGCTCAGGTTCATGCCGCCCCCCAAGACCTTTCCCATGGTCGCCAGGTCAGGTTTCAACCCATACCTGCCCTGGGCACCTTGCAAAGATAACCGGCACCCGGTGACGACCTCGTCTAAAATGAACAGGGCGCCGGCCTTTCTGGTCTCCTCCTGCACCGCCTGCAAAAAACCCTCCGCTGGCGGTATGAAATACTGGCCCACCGCCTCCAGGATGACTCCCGCCAGGTCAGAACCATTTCGGCGAATTGTGGCAATTGTTCCGGCGGTATCGTTGAAGGAAATGAGTCGGGTATACTCTGCCACCCCTGGGGGCAGTCCGGCACTCTCCGGGACGTCCATCGGCGATTTTATACCCACGCTCAGGTCGGTCCCTGACCCATGCCATCCACCCCGCACTTTGAGAATCACATTTCGGTCGGTATACCCCCGGGCCAGTCGCACGGCATACATGGTTGCTTCAGTTCCAGAAACCCCAAAGCGCACCTTCTCAGCACAGGGTATGATCCGGCAAATATCTTCCGCAAAGGTTACCTGGTATTCGTTAACGATTCCCCAGTGTGCCCCCTGGGTAATTTTCTCTCGCAATACCATGAACACTGGATCAGGCCGGTGTCCCAGGATGTGGCTATAATGCCCCATCCATAAATCGATATATTCGTTGCCATCTACATCCCAGATCTTCGAGCCCTCGGCTTTCTTAATATAAAGAGGGTAGGGAGCGAAGTACCGCTGGTTGTGGGAAATACCCCCTGGCATGACACGGCTTGCTCGCCCATACAATGCCGCAGAGTTAGGCGTTCTTTTCATGTATTCCGTTACATAATCTTCCATAAAAATCCTTCTCCGTTTCTCCCGCTTTTAATCTTCCACCTAAATTGAACCATTCCCATACACCCACAAGGGGAAGAGAATTGAGCAGGGGTTATCCATGAATGGATTCTATAGCATCTTCAGCTAATTATTACAATGGGTTTCCCCCTCTTTTAATGGGTGCCACCCTTCACTTTTAAATTTCCCCTTTAGTCTGGCCGGGGTGCAAGGGCGAGGAGCGCAGGTTGAATCGGCGGGAAACGACTTTTCTTGAGCCGATTGCTTTGATTCCGCCATGGAAGGCGGAAAAAAGAGGGCGCTAGTGCTTGGTTGCAAAAATTGACGTCATATTCATGGCTGGGAATTTGGACTAACTTCTGCTAATTTCCCTCTCAGTTTTCCCGTGGCCCGGGAACCCGGGAGGGTGAGCGCCGGCAGCATCGGCGGGAAAAACCCGGCCAAAAGATTCAGCTTTGTCTCTGTCAGAGGAGGCGGGGAGCTCTTGCCCGCCCCCTCCATGAAAGAAGCAATGCCTCATGATGCCCAGCGAAGCGTCCCGGGTTCCCGGGCCCCACAAGCCCATCGATTGTTACGCCAAATTTTGCAAGTTGGTACTAGGCAATCATCGAGAAGTCCCGCCCGATCCGATGGAAAGATCACCGCCTCATTCAGCCAAGCGAAGCGCCCTGAACCCCCGGGCCTGGGAGGATCATCCGGCGCTGGGTCCGGGCGGGGAGGCGCTTCGTTTGGCCAAAAAGGCGGCTGTTCTTCCATGGCCTGGAGCTTAACTTCGACCGCTGAGGCAGGCTGGGGTTCTTTTTTACGCTTTTCCTCTGCGGAAAGAAAATGGACAGCTGGGAGTAAGGCTCATCCCGCCGTTTGGCCAGCACTCAGCGCCTCCCCGCCTGGTCCCGGCATATCACCCAGACTTCATGAACAAAAATGAAAAGTGAAGGGGGGTAAGGTTTCCCCCTAATTTCAGCGAGTTGTTAAAAATACCCAAAGTCATTCCGTCCCATCAATCGTTATGTCTGTCCCCTGTCATCGGCGACGATTTCAACTTTATGATGGCCAATTTGATGCTTTCGATATATATTCTTTTTCATCGGTTCAGTGCCTACTCGATATTGGAGGAAAGAACAAATGCGGTCTGTTCGGGAAATTTTGGAATCCAGAAGCGTAGCGGTGATCGGAGCCTCCCGGGACCCCCAGAAGCCCGGGGCGCAGCTTCTCAAGGTTCTTCAGAAAGTTAGATTTCAGGGACAAGTGGCTGGTGTGAACCCTCAGGGAGGGGAAGTCTTTGGAGTTCCTCTATACCGCAGCCTAAAAGAGATCCCTTTCCCGGTGGATTTAGCGGTATTGCATATCCCTCCCGTTTCTGTTCCGGTGGCTCTGACGGAGTGCGCCCGTAAGGGCGTAAAGGGGGTGGTGATCTCATCAGAGGGCTTTGCCGAGACAGGAACCCAAGGGGCGAAATATCAGGAAGAGGTACGCGCCATCCTCCGATCAACGGGAATGAGAGGATTCGGACCCAACACCCTGGGTCTGGTGAACACAGCCACCGGCCTGACTACGTCTTACTACTCCAGCGCCCGCATGCTCAAGCCCGGACCGATCGGGTTTGTGGCCCAATCGGGAATTTTCGTGGGAGCATTGTTGAGGTACCTGAGCTCCTTTGAGGGGCTTCAGCTTTCCAAGGGGTTGGGGTTGGGCAACAAAGTGGACGTGGACGAATCCGATGCTCTGGAGTATCTCCTGGAGGATGAACAGACGCGCATCATTGGAATGTACCTGGAAGATGTGCGGGACGGGCGGCGATTCCTGAGAGTGGCCAGAAGAGCCGCGGCTGAGAAACCAGTCATTCTTCTTAAAGGAGGACGAACCAAGGAAGGGGCCCGGGCCACGGCTTCCCATACCGCCAGCTTGGCAGTTGAAGATACCGTGTTCGAGGGAGCCCTCCGGCAGGCGGGAGTCCTTCGCATGTCCGGGATCGACGATTTTGTCCGCACTCTTAAGGGGTTTTTGAATATGCCCCTTCCCCGCGGAGGGCGCCTCGCCCTGGTGACCTACAGCGGGGCCCAGGCCATCATGAGTATCGATGCCGCCGTGGAGGAGGGGCTGAAGGTGCCCCCCTTCGGGGAGGCCACCCGCGAGAAAATTTCCAAGGTAATTGCCACTCCCTCTAAGGCCCGGAACCCCATCGATCTCTTCCCGGATATGTTGGCTCATGGCTTGGAGAAGACAGCCACGGAGGTTCTTCAGGCCCTGTTAGAAGACGATGAGGTGGATGGCATTGTCTTCATATCCTTCGCCAACTTTGGGGCTGAGCCTTACCGTCCAATTGTGGACTTTCTCAGGGGGCGATGCAACAAACCGGTCTTCTTTTCTTTGTTAGGAACCAAAAAAGACATAGAGGCCAGCCAGGCGCTTTTTGAGGAGAATCGGATCCCCTGCTATGATTTCCCCGAAATGGCTGTTCGAGTCTTCTCTCACATGTGGAAATATGCCCGGATGCGACCAGCCGATATTTAAGGCCTGAAGCACGTTCTGCCCCAATGCCCCAGACGCCCTCAGGATTCAACGAGAGGGCTGTCCACCCCATATCCCAACCCGTAATCGGCCGAACGACACCCTTCGGCTTCAACTCAAAGACAATAGTTAAAGAAGAGATTGGGGGAAAATTCGTAAAACCCTGGAATGACTCCCGGGTTATAATGCGTTTTGGAACCCCTGTCCTCTTCAGACGCACAGCGCAAAAAGTTGCGCAGCTTCAAGGTGTCTTCCCTCTGAGCCAAGGCTGTCATGGATGGAAGAGAATATATCAATCATGAAATCGGTAGGGAGATCTTTTTCTTGCCGAATAAGATTTCTTACAAAATCAATCTTTCCATCCATGCCATTGATTTTTCGATATTCTTCAATTCTAACTGAAGAATTTCTGCGGATCTCAGAATTCTATTTCTTTCCGAAGTTAGCCAGCCACAATTGACGCGTAAGTTGCATATGGCCGACATGTATAGCCCAGTGCTCGATGACGTGCAGGATCGCCCACCGGACCGTTACTATGCGGTCCCGAAATTTCCGGGTTTCTTCCAGCTGGGCAGAAGTTAGGGATGACAGAATCGGCGGTGTATCCTTTGCGCCTGTTTCTAATTTGGCTATCAGTTCCGAAAAACCCAGCCCTTTGGCGACAAACTCAGCATCCCGGTCACGATGGATGGATTGCCTTCCAATTATCTCTTTCATCCAAAAAGCCTCTGAACCGGCCAAATGGATCGTCATAACCGCCAATGAGTTCGTGGCCAGTTCTCCCTGGCCCTCAAGCGGCCGCCAATCCAGCGCTTCTTGCGGTAGTCCTTCCAGCAGAGTTTTAACCTGATTGCGCAGATCGTTCAAAAAAGACATGTAATTTTCAATTTCTTTTAACATTTCCGTCTCTCCCTATGCTCTTGATGATTTATTATCCGCACTCTTCTTATGTTCCCGTTCATCCTTTATTATAATTGCCTAATTGCCCCCGACCCTAATTCTCCAGGCTTCTTTGATCAAAAACCTAGCGCAAACATCAGAGCCGACCTTACCTTCGACAGTTTTGCCGGGCTTAGGGTTGTGATAAGGGGCCCGATTTTATCTTTGGAAACAGTTTGAATGTGATCCAGGTTCACGGCGCATTCTCTGGACATTCCATCTTCCCGCGTCAATAAAACTTCCGAAGAAATATCACGGATCGTGGAGGTTATGGGAGCAATGGTCACTTCCCCCAGAAACTCCAATGCTGAATCCCGGGTCAAAATTACAACCGGACGGTTCTTGTCCGGTCGGGAAAACTTATACCAGCGGATATCTCCTCTCCTCATGGCTCCACCCAAACTTGTTCATTTTCCCAGTCGCTGAACTCATGCGTTTTGACTGGTTTCCGACGATATCCTTCCCGGTGTTTTTGCTCCAATTCCTGGACCAGGCTCTTCTTAATCGCGGCTCGCAGGGCTTCCCTCGTGAAGGAAGACCGTGTTGTCCCCAACTTCCGGGCCACCTTGTCTACGGTGTGCAAGAGATCTTCATCCAGCGTCATTTGTACGGTTTTCATTGTGCCTTCCTCCATTAATAGCTATCTTTATAGCTATTATAATCCACATCAACAGGCAATGCAAGATTCTTCCTTGAGTTTACCCCTCCTTATCCCGCATCGACGCCTGGAAAGTGTCGTTGGCGAAGATGTCCATGCCCTTGACCATAATCGGATTGCGACCCGCTTTCGCACCTGAAAAAATCCTTGCTTGCGGACATTTTGCAATAGGAATCTCAGGGATCAAATCTGTTGAATGTTGAGATCAGATCCCTTTGTTTTGGTTAGTCCTTCAGGAGCTGCGGATGGTTCAATTTCAGCCAATCCCTTACTTTCTGGTTTAGCTTATGCGCCAAATCAATCATTTCTTTTGCCTCCAGATCCGATACGGCCCCAGCCCTTTCATAATCACTGATATTGCGTTTTTTGCGGAATTGATCGAGCTGCATGACGAAATCGGCATGAACGCCGATCGTAAATGGTAGGCTCTGGATGACGCGGTAGTGCTGCCTTTCGCGCGATGCCCGGTAGCCGCTGGCAGCCAATGCGGCCGTAGCCGTCTGGAGGGCCGCATTGTAGGCGATGCCCAACTGCCAATCGGCGCTCAGGCCGGGAGTCCGGCAGTCTTCCAGGTCCCGCTCGGCGACGCGCAAAAGGTCGGCAATTTCTTCGGAGCTTGTTTTATGCTCTATCAGCCAGCCGTTTTGCGCCCAGCTTCTTAAGCTCACCCTCGTCTCCGATTAGAAAGATCTTTGGTTCTCGGATAACAGTGTTTATAAAATGATGCCCGGTTTGCAGTTTTTTCCGAAACTCCGCTATCGAATAAACGGTCGGGTTCAGTTCCCGGCTGAGTTTTTCCTGAGCCGGGTGCAAGGCCGCGGCAATTTCGGCAAAGGACAGATCCCCCACGACCATTAAATCCACATCGCTTGTTGCCTTATGAGTTTCGGCAGCCATGGAACCGTAGATGAAGGCCAAGAGAATCCGATCCAGAAAATCGTTCAACGCCGCTCTCAAGATATCGCCTACACCGACGGTCTTGACGATCAACGACTTCATTTCGGAAAAGATCGGCGACTGACGGTTCGCCTGATAATAAACCTGATGGCCCTTGACGAAGCGAACCAACAAGCCTGCCTCTGTAAGGCGGGTAAGTTCCCTTTGCACAGTCCCCTGGCCGAGGCCGATAGCCCGGATGGCTTGGCGTAAGTAGAAAGATTCGTCCGGATTGGTATAAAAGAGAGCCAAAACTGCTCTACGCGTCTTTCCGAACAATGCGGCTGATAAATCTATCGAACTCATGATGGGTACAATTGTACCTTTATTGGGAACAAAGAGCAATCCATAAATTCGTTTCGCCTCCTTGATCCGAGGATGTAGCCAAGTTCATCGGGGGCGAGGTCATACTTAACTGCCAAGCATGGTCCCTATCCAATTTTTTTGAAGAGAGGTAGAGAGCGAAGAGATTAATGCCGATCCATCCAAAGATATCTTGGGCCCTACGGGTGGATAACTTGGATCACCTAATGTTGGAACAAAATCGAACTTTAAATGACATTTGAAAATGTGACCCCGACCGGTCATGACTTTGGCAAAAAACGGATTATGACCCGCTTTCTCGCCTGGAAAAATCCTTTTTTTCGGACATTTTGAAATAGGAATCTCAAGGATCAAATCTGTTGAATGTTGAGACTAGACCCCTCTTACTCAATGTTAGATCATACGACTTTTTGCAATTATCGAAGAATCATCCATAATTATTTTACCTATTTCCTTTTCTGATATTGCAGCTTGAGCACAATAACCTTGCATTCTCTAAATTGGTTTTCCCCCCTTTGCTCCATGGAAATTTGTGGTCTACCTGAGCGTTGAAATAAGTTAGTATTTTCAAGCATTTTCTATTCTTTTCAGGATTTGGACATTTTGGCTTTTTATTTTTTGGGATTAATTCTGACCATAATAAGTCTTTTACGATGGGGTCAAAATGTCTTTTTAAATCTTTCCTTTTTAAAAAAAAGCCATCCTTCAATACATTCATTAAATATTGGTCTCTGATTTCTCTATTCTTAAAATTATCTGTCGCTTGCCGCGTTGAGACTACATATTCACGTAATTTCTCCTCAATTTTTGACATTCTTATTTCTGAAAATGGCTTTATTTTTAAATCCAGATTTTGGATTTCCTTGGAAAAGCTCAATAAAAATTTTCCCGCAATTTTATTGGTCCTTTTATCTATTGTCACATATTTGCTGTTTAGCAATTTTAGTAACACGACAAATAATGAATAAAAATCTGATCTATTTTTAAATCTTGTAACTCTTATCGTATCATTTGGAAAGATATTTTTAATCCAAGCTATTATTTTATGAAACTTACTTTTAATATTTGATAATTCTTTCTTTTTCCATTTTTTATCACTTTCCAATAAGTCTTCAAGTTTTTTCCTCTTATCCGAATAACTTCCAAAATGAATGGCCGTGCATAATTCAAGAATAAATTCATGCAAAAGGTATCTCTGAATCTCATATTTGCTGCTCAGTTTCCAAATTAGAAAATGCTTTGTATACTTTTTTTCTAATTCATTGCCGAGATCGAAGAAGGGGCCAGTTTTTTCGGCATGCCTAATTTCATTCTTTTTTAAAGGTGATCCAGTAGAATTGATACGGACAAATATTTCCTTAGCCGCCACATTTCTCCCAAAGAAATCTAATGGATCGTCTTCGTATTCAATAATCGGAATGGCATATTGCCAAAATTTTTCTAATAAATTTTCATAAACTTTATTAACTTTTTTTGAGGAGATTTCATTATATGTTAAAGAATCTTTTATACTTGTCTGCGGGTTTATAAATTCTACGTATAATTCTTTTTCTTCCTTTAATTTTCTTAATTTTATAAAATGCAATATAGTCTCAATCCGTTGCTTGCCATCTAATACGTCAAATACTTCCTTCTTTTTTCTCGAATCAAAATACTTGTGGAATATCAAAGTAGAACTTCTGGCTAAAATTACTTTTGCACCAAACTTCCGTAAATCCCACTGAATTGCTCCAGAGCAGATTCCAGGTTTTCAACGATCTCCACGGCGATTAGGTCGGGGGAGGGGAGGTTTTCGGAATCTTCGAGGCTTTCGTCTTTCAGCCAGAAAATATCCAGGCTCACCTTATCCCTCTGCATCAAATCGTCATAAGAAAATGACTTAAAGCGCTCGGTTTCCTTTCGCTTGAATCGGTTCTTTGGGTTGTAGCATTGGATGAAATCCTGGAGGTCATCGTAACGGAGAGAGTTCGTCTTGAGGGTGAAGTGTTTATTGGTTCTCAGGTCGTAAATCCAGAGCCTTTCCGTCCAGGGCTTTTCCCTGGCTTCCTTCCTGGCGAAGAATAGGACGTTGGCCTTGACGCCCTGGGCATAAAAAACGCCTGTGGGGAGCCTTAAGAGAGTGTGAACGTCACATTCAGCCAGGAGCTTCTTCCTGACGGTTTCTCCGGCTCCGCCCTCAAAGAGGACATTGTCTGGAACCACGATTGCGCATTTGCCGTTGATTTTGAGGATGGTCTTTACGTGCTGGAGGAAATTCAGTTGTTTGTTTGAAGTAGTGGCCCAAAAATCCTGTCTTTCATAAACCAGGGTTTCCCTATCGGCTTTTCCCTCGCCGTTTACGATGGTGATACTGCTCTTTTTTCCGAATGGCGGATTGGTAAGAACAATATCAAACCGATGCCCTGGATCGGAAATGAGTGAATCCCCTACTTCAATAGGGCTTTCCTCCCCTCCGATGCCGTGAAGGAATAGGTTCATCACGCAGAGCCTGGCGACCCCATCCACTATGTCCTTCCCTTTAAAGGTTTTGAATTTGAGGAATGTTTTTTGCTCCTTATCAAGGGAATAGTTCTTTGGGTTGGAGAGGTAATCATGAGATGCCAGGAGGAAGCCGCCCGTTCCACAGGCAGGATCGCAGATGGTTTGCCCTGGTTCCGGCCTGGTAACTTCCACCATAGCCTTGATCAATGGGCGGGGAGTAAAATACTGCCCTGCACCGCCCTTTACGTCCTCGGCGTTCTTCTGCAGGAGGCCTTCATAAATTTCACCTTTGACATCAATATCCAGCCCTACCCATGTTTCTTCATTTATAAGTTCGATGAGACGCTTCAACTTGGCCGGGTCTTGGATTTTGTTCTGGGCTTTCCGGAAAATAATTCCAAGCATCCCTTTTTCTTTTCCCAGGCCTTCAAGTATCTGACGATAATGCTTTTCCAAGGAATCGCCGTCCTTCTTTAAAAGACTCTGCCAATCAAGTTCCTGGGGTAGGGAGGAAGGCTTATTGAACGGCGGCTTGGTCTGTTCATCCGCCATTTTGAGGAACAGAAGATAAGTCAACTGTTCCACGTAGTCGCCATAGCTCACACCGTCATCCCGGAGGACATTGCAGTAATTCCAGAGTCTTTGGACTATGCCAGCGGATTCATTTGCCATCTATATGCGCTCCATCTATACATAGGGGTCTAAATCTTTACGCATATTTGCAGCAACCCCTTATGATCTGTCATTCCGGGCTTGACCCGGAATCCAGTTTTTTCCTGGATTCCCGCTTTCGCGAGAATGACGATTTATTCGGATTTATTTAGGTCGCTCTGTATGGTTTGCCTGTTTTCGTCTGCTTTTTATTTCTGACTCTATCTTGGCTTTGTCCATCTTGATCCGCTCCAATAATTTTTCGGCTGGTTCGTCGGTTGGGTCTTGGGGAACCAATTTTCCTTCGAATGCGGTTTTCAAAATGCTCTGCCGTAACCTGTCTGACTTCTTGAGGCTTTGTTCAAAAACCTTTTCCAGCTCATCAGCCATAGAAAGGCGGCTTTCAATTTCTTCTACTATTTTTTCTTGCTCTTCCGGTGGAGAGAGGGAAATTACAAGCTGATTCAAATCTTCCAAACTTATATTTGGCCTTGCTGTTTCCACCTTGCTACCATGGATAACTCTCTGCATGTTTGGAGAAAGCAAGAGATTCATCAAATATGTTGGTCTGAGAGATTCTTTGACCCTAATTAAAGCAACTGCCTGGTTAATATTAGCTTCTTTAATATTTATTGGAACAAGGCAACACCTCCCAATAGATGCCCCTACAAGGTTTATTAGAACATCGTTTGCTTGAATTTGAGACCTTCTTAGCTTTTTATGAAATTCCTCTGGAATTTTTGCTATATCTGTAAAATTTATACTTCCCCATAGAACATTTTCGCTTCTGATAAATGGGACCCCTTCATCAACATAGCTGAACCCTTGCCAATTAGGAGATTCCCCTTTTGTAATTAAATCACTGCACACTCCAAGCCTCGCCCATACCCATCTTTCTGGCAGTTCTGGTAAAGCAGCGGTATCCAAGGGAGGAAATTCTTTGAATTTCCCGCCTCCCTTCTTTTTCCTTTTTTCTTTCATCCTCTCAAGAAGGATGGAGGCGGGTTCCAGTTTGTCTTTATTGGCTTCCCGCCATTCCTGGGTGAGTTTGCCTTCAAAGGCGTATTTCAAAACTGCCTGGCGGTAGCGTTTCAGTTGGGCTTTTACCTTCTTTAGCGCCTCTACGCCAGCGTCCAGCTTGGTAAAAAGTTCCTCGATTTTGGCAACGATGCGGTGTTGTTCGGGGAGGGGCGGTAATGCGAATGCAATTGTTTTTAAATCCTTAACGGAATTTATATTTGTTATCGCTACTCCTCTCGTTCCACTCAAAATCTTTTTTTGAAAACCTTCGGATCGAAAAAGGTTAAGAAAATATTTGGGTGATATTAACCTCGGATCAGTCGCAATTTTCAACAATGCTTGGTTAATTATTCCCCTTTCTGCATTGTCTGGGACTAGGGCGATCTTTCCTATGGTTCCAGAACAGCTGATAATAAACTCGCCGGGTTTAACCTCAAAACCTGCTAACTCTTCAAATTTTTCTTTTGAAATATAATAATTTCCTCGCCTGAAATCGTTGTATATTGCATTTCCCTGTTCGTATACTTTAAATCCTTTTTCAACAAAGAATGCCTTTTTGATAGCACTCCCAAATGGTCCCCTTTTAATGGCATTCTTTGTTGGAGAAATTATTTCATCTGTTTTTGTCGATGCCCATCCCCTAGGTAATTCAGACGACTTATCTTCCATCATGCCGCCAGCCTCTCATTCAATTCCTGCAAAATCCCATCCAATTCCTTCCCAAAAAGCTGGTTGACTTTTACCGCCCCGCCTTTCTGATGGAAAGGGGCCAATTCAAAATCATCCATCCCGATGGAAAGGGAAGTGGCTATGTGGTCTTTGATCATCCTGAGCCATTCTATCTGTTCCGGTTTAAACTTCCTTCCCATCGTCTCCTGCTCCAAGAGCCAGGTCTTGAATCGCTCCTCTACCGTTTCAGAGAATGGCTCCAGGGTATTGCTCTCGCCTATCGCAAAGCGTAAGAGAGACACGATATCAGCGAGCAGTTTTTGGGGGCCTCCCCTTTTAACCTTTGATTTTTCCAGTTGTTCGTATGCCTGCCATAATCTTTCCGGAGTCAGCAGATAGGGCGGCTTTTTGATCGCCTCGGCCAATTCCTTGATTTCTTGATAGGTGAGATGCCTTTGACCGTAGGGTTTTCTGTAGATGATCTGCAAGGCCGTAAGCTCATCCTTATTTTCCTCAATGAACTTTCTAAAATTATCTACAACGGCCTGAGCCTTCTCCTTCTGTTTTTCGACGGGGCCAGCAAAAATCAATTCATCCGGGCTTACCGTATCAATGATTTGCTCGTTTCGGTTCCGGATGTCGATCAGGGCATTTCTGAATTTTGGGTTGTCGAAAAGAATGCAGGCTTTTTTGGCCAATTCCTCGGATGCCTTTTTAATCTGATCGTTTGTTGGGCTTTCGACCTTGAAAATCTCTTTTGCTTTCTCGATTCTTTTATCCGGATCAACCGCATCCATAAGGTCGTTGATGATTTCTTTCATGGATTTCCCCTGGCTTAAAGAGGAAATCTCACCCTGGTCACTTTCACTCATCTTCCTATCCAGCCTCGAAAGCCTCCCAGCCAGGGAGGTCAGCGTATCGGCATCCCGATTCCCGAGGGCAACGGATTCCACAAGTTTGTCAAAAGGAATACTTGGCTTCTTTTCAAGGGGGCGGGAGTCTGTTTTATCGGTCTCGCAGACCCCGACGGCATCGACGATCACAAAATGGGTTTTGCTTGAAGTGTCCGGAGTGACCGCCTTTAAATCTGTTGCGGAAATAACTCTCGTTCCTCTGCCCTTCATCTGCTCGAAATAGACCCTGGATTTCACATCCCTCATGAAAATAAGGCATTCCAGGGGGCGAATATCCGTTCCGGTGGAAATCATATCCACCGTCACGGCAATGCGGGGATTGTAAGAATTCCGAAAACTGGCAATCAAATCCTCCGGCTTATCGCCCATCGTTTTGTAGGTGATCTTCTTACAGAATTCATCCCCCTTGCCGAATTCATTTTTCACAATTTGGACAATATCCTCAGCGTGGGAGTCGTCTTTGGCGAAGATCAGGGTTTTGGGAACCTCGGTTCTTCCGGGAAAAATGTCCTTAGAGAGATTCTCCCTGAATGTTTTTATGACCGTCCTGATTTGATCAGGGGCAACCACATCCCGATCCAGTTGATTCGAGGTATAAATCAGGTCATCATCAAGCTGTTCCCACCTAGTTTTTCTGGTCAATTTATCCCGCTTATCAATGTAAAACCCTGAATCAACCCTACTGCCCTGCTCCGTGATCTTGGTTTGGATGCGGTAGACGTCATACCCCACGTTGACCCCATCGGCTACGGCCCTCTCATGGCTGTATTCCATGACAAGGTTTTGATCGAAGAAACCGAGGGTCTGCTTGGAGGGAGTAGCGGTCAGCCCGATTATGAAGGCATCGAAATATTCCAGCACCTGCCGCCAGAGATGGTAGATCGACCTGTGGCACTCGTCCGTAACGATAAAATCAAAAGTTTCGATGGGAATCTTCGGGTTGTAAACTACCTCTTTTAGGGCTTCGCCGGGAGGGATTTCAAAGAGGGATTTTTCCTCCAGCTCAGGATCGTATTCCTCCTCGCCCCTGAGCATTGAAAAAAGCCTCTGGATCGTGGTGATGCAGACACGGCTAACCGGATCGAGGGTGTTGGAGGTAAGGTGCTGGATGTTGTAGAGCTCCGTGAATTTCCGGCGGTCGTCGGGGGTTTCATACTGCTGGAACTCGTTTCTGGTCTGGCGGCCCAGGTTGTTCCGGTCAACCAGAAATAGAACCCTTCTGGCGTTGGCAAATTTGATCAGCCGGTAGACAAAACTCACGGCGGTAAAGGTTTTTCCCCCTCCGGAGGCCATCTGGATGAGCGCCCTGGGCTTGGAATCGTAGAAAGACTCTTCGAGGTTCTCAATGGCCTCAATCTGGCAATCCCTGAGCCCCATTTTGATGAGGGGAGGCATCTTTTTGAGCCTTTCCCGCAGAGTATCCCCCTCCGTAAGCCAGGCGCTTAATGTCTGGGGCTGGTGAAAGGCGAATACCCTCCGGCTCCGGAATTCCGGATCAGCCAGATCACGGAAGTAAGTCTCTACGCCTGTGGACTCGTAGGCAAACCGGGGAGGAGTGGAAACTTTAGGAAGGCTTTCGGAAATGCTGGCTAAATATTTTTCGGTCTGCTCGGCTATTCCGCTCAGGGTGGTTCCTTGAGGCTTGGCTTCGAGGACACCGACAGGCTTTCTATCCTCAAAGAGAAGATAGTCTGCATAGCCGGATTGGAGGGGGAATTCCCGGACGGCAATACCCGGGCAAGCGCCGAGATTGAGTTCATTATAATCCTGAACCTCCCAGCCCGCCATTTTTAGCTGTCGGTCAATCTCTTTCCGGGCTTTTTCTTCGGG
>Ga0315280_10003565_pt1 | contig 23782 bp, 29 predicted proteins | sample YL17G06_40_MG_FD_203697 | JGI IMG/M metagenome (GOLD analysis project Ga0315280, IMG submission 203697) | Sediment microbial communities from Yellowstone Lake, YNP, Wyoming, USA - YL17G06_40 | ecosystem: Environmental > Aquatic > Freshwater > Lake > Sediment | place: USA: Wyoming | collected... | reverse complement strand
GAAAGTCATAGTCGAAAGAAGGGATGTTGACAGCATCTTGGTACGACGACACAGAAAGGTCCGCCAACCTCTGAAGCATCTCATAGGCGAGAAACGATATCACCGAAGCGTTTCCATAGAGGAACTCGAGGAAAGGATTGAAGCCAGATAGAGATTCCGAAGGACTGCATTTCGTGGACAGTAACGTCTTCTTCTATGCAAAGATAATGGACAAGAAATATGGTCCATCGTGTGCACAGGTGCTCCGAAAAATCCACGAAGGAAAGATCATGGCTGCGACATCCGTGCTCGTCACCTTGGAAGTAGCCAACGCATTGAGGAAGTTCGGACTTGCGAAGGAAGTTAAGGATACCGTCGATTCGATATTCTCTCTCAGCATGATGATTCTGAATATGGATGGTTCAGACATCAGGAATGCCATTGACATCTTTCACAGGCATCGTATCAGCCCATACGATTGTGCCCATGTGGCTGTAATGAAACACGCCGAAATAAGCAGCATCATTTCCGCTGACAGAGACTTCGAACGCGTTCCGGGTATCGAACGAAAGGATCCAAAACATTTCGTACAGTGAACTCGCTATCCCGTGGCGTAGGCCTTCGTGGGTTCGAATCCAACCCACTGGCGTTCCGGACGAACCCAGTGGTGTGGCGAGAATCCCACTCCCCGCACCAACCACTACCGTCACGGACGGAGGCGGACAGGGCTGGGAGTGGGAGAAAACTGCTTTTGCGTAGTCTGCTAGGTCGACAAAATCCGAGCGCGTTCGATCGCTCTGGAAGAAGATCCAGTTGTACATGGCATCTCGCTTATGCTCGTACTCGCGACGAGCCTCGCCGCGAAGCGGACGGAAGGGGAACTTACGCGCCATCTTTGGATACCGTAAGGTCTCATCATTTCAAATTAAAAGGCGGGCCAGTTCCCTCACCGCAACCACGCTGTATCCGGCCGGTCCGGAGTCGGAGAAGCCCGATTGCGCCGCGAAGCTTTTCGGAGGGCACAGAATACCGAAACAGCACAGTCTGGAGGGTTGTGTGTGTCCGGAAACGAGAGAGACGGCTTGAGACGCACGTTTTCGATAAAACCAGTAGTTTCCGGTCAGGCCCAGTGTTCTTTCTTGTAGACCCCGAAGGCGACGACGAGCATGACGAAGGCGGCCAGAGGATAGCTCGAAGGGGCGATGGCCGCGAAGAATTTTTCGACAAAGGTTGACATGGCCGGGTAGAGCCAGTAGTTCACGACGAGAATCCAGACGACCGAACCGCCGAAGGCCACGTACGCCGAAACATACTGCCCGTTGATCTTGTTGTACGTCTGCAGTCCTCCGCCTCCGCGACCGAGCTTCCAGCCGAAGAAGAAGTTCGGAACAAACCACATGATGAGTATCTCCGCCAGCGCGGGCAAGTTCAGGGGCAGGGCGGCCATTCCTCATTTCCCCGGGAGCAGCCTCAGGAGACCCGCGTCGGTTCCGTCTCCGTTCACGATCGTGAAGTTGAAGTCCCCGGTTCGGTAGTCGTCGCACGGTTCCTCTCGGGGCCTCTGGGGTAGTCTTGTTCGAGGAAATTCTCCGGCGTATGTATGTAGCAGTTAGAGTCGCCCTTCGCCCTGACCGCTACATCGGCGTGTTTGGTTTCTCCGGGGCGGATGACATTGAGCTTGGCTTGGTCTATGTGTTCCTGGTCGGGCACACGGAGGGCCGCCGTCGGCCGGCCAGACGCGTCGAAGACCACTTGAGTCCTCCACGGCTCGCGGTCAGCCCACTTCGTGAGCAACGACCGGCCATTCACTGTGAGGGCGCATTTGCAGTTGACCGCTGTGCCGCCACCGATCCACCTGCGCAAGAAGGTGTCTTTGTTGAGAACCGTGAGGTGTACGTAGTGGGCCGGAGCTTGTCCGTCGTACCTGTTCTCCCTTAGCGATATTACGAGCGTCGGCCTCTGCCAACGATTCACTGAAACCACGACAAAGTAGCCGCCTACGACGGCGCTCAGAAACCCCGCGAGAACCGGCCAGATCCACATCGCGAAGAGGGCAGCGTAATCCGGATTAGATTGAAGAGGAACGAAAACCGGAAACAAGGCTCTCCCACGACGACCCTCACGCAGTCCTCGGCCTTTAGGTTTTGAGGCATTCCGGACACCATATCGGAAAAGCCAAGAAGCCGACGGCCCCGAACAGTGTCTTCGAGGCAGGCGGAATGCGTCTGAACAAGGAGGCCGCGGAAAGGCTCCGTAGCGAGGCCGACGCATCGTTGAGCGAGGCTCGGGACAAGTCGAAAGCACTCGACTGGGCCGGAGCAGTGAAGGCGGCTCAACTCTGCATCGAACTCTCCACGAAGGGAATGCTCAGGCTGTTTGATGTGGAGTATCAACCCGACCACGATGTGTCAGAAAGACTGGCTGCGATTCCGAAGAAAATGGAAGGAATACCCGACTACGTTCTGGAAGCACTTGCACGAAGCCGGATGGCAAGCAAGGTCTGGGAGCCGACCCACAGCCTCGCCGTGTACGGAGCGCTGGACATCGGGCCCGGCAGACTGTTCAAAGAGTCGGACGCGAAAGCGGCGGTCGAATGCGCGAGCGACGCCCATACGTGCTTATTCTGGTTGATTCAGCTCATCGCTTCAGATCAGATCAAGCCACGATCCTCGAACGCGAGCACATGACACCCGACGATTCCACCAAGCGATACCGCCACGGCTGAAACTCTTCGGGCTACATTCGTCCGCTTCCTCGGCAGCGATCACATTACTCGTGGTACCCTCTCGTGCCGATTATGTGCCAGTGTCCGCTGGTTCCGTTGCACTTCGGACAAACAATCTCTTCCAGCGCCATCAATTCACCCCGCCCATGTACGGCCCGATCCACCGGAAAAGGTGGGGAGAGAAGACAAGGAAATGGTCGGAGGTCAGAGAAACTGTGGCCTTTTGTTCGCTCGCAACCTCGAGCTGACTTAATCTTTTATGCAAAAAGGGGACTTGCAGTAGACCGGAACCAGTGCACATTACTCAAGTTGAAAGACCCCGAGTTGGTTGAGGAGGTGCCTGTTCAGCTTTCTGTTGACGTTCCCGCAGTTCTTTACGAAAAGGCACTGCTTGCAGGCGGTCAGACAGTCCCTTGTCGGACAGGCCAGCCGCTTGCGTATCTCTCTCAGCATCCTTAGGAAACCGTTCCTGTCTCGCATGAGGCTCGCGAAGCCGCCGCTCCCCCCCTCGTCGGTATCGTACACAAACACCCTCGCTCCCACACTTGGCCCTAGCGGATCGAACGAGCCGTAGAACTTGTCGGGCTCGAAGCCCGTGTAGAGCGGCACTAGGACGAGCAGCGCATGCTTCAGCGAGTGTAGGGCGATCTCGACCATGTCGTCCAAGTTCTCGTCCTTGAAATGTTCCTGCCTTATCCGTTCGATCGCGTCGTAGACCTCGGGCTTCAGAGTCACCACAAACCCCTGTGTCTCTGTGAGTCTCCCCGGCACATTGTTCTCTTGGCCATCCAAGTAGTACTCGGAGACCCCCGTGAAACGGTTGCCTACTCGATAACCGTATGTCACCTCGAGCACGCGCAGTCTGGAGAACGCGGTACGTTCAAGGTCGACAAGTCCGCCGTTGAAGATTAGCGGCTTTACTTCGTGGAGTACGCCGTTGATTTCTTCGATTTCGCTGTCCCCGGATACTGTGTACGATTCGACCGCCGAGACCTGCAGGGGAACCGTCATGGACTCGCGAGGATAGTCCATTTTGAACCAGTAGCCTCCGGTCCGGTGCAGACGTTCGAGGGTGATCGGGGGGACTGGGAGGCCCTTCGGGCAGTGCGGGTTGTGCCTCCGTAGAGAGTCGATCGGTCTCTGCGGATCCTCCATCCTGAGCGACCCGAGTTTTCCCACGAAGTCGTGAACACATTTGCCGTCGGTGCTGTGTGGGTTGAGGCAGCCGTCCCCTGGATTGCTGTAGTAGCAGAATATCTGACGTGTGCCCATGTTGCGGATGAACGAAGCGGTCTGTGTGCCTCCCAGCATCGCGTGGCCGACCGCTGTTCCTCTGCTGCTGGTCCTCTGTGGAATCCACACTGGTGCCTGTTGCACGGACGCGCTCTTGCAGCTCCTGCAGCTAGGCATTCGGTCGCGTGGTGGAAACTTATGATATGATAGCCTGTCGAGTGTACCGCATGTCGAGTCGCTGCAAAAGACCATATCGAGAGAGTCGTCAAACCGGAGTTCTATCTTGTTCGGTACGGTGACCCCCAGTTCGGTGATCGCAATCCGCCTGTCGGTGTCGTCAGCGACTTGAGAGATGAGCTTCCGCGACGCCTTTTGCACGAGCGTCTTTCCAGCCTCCTCGGCGAGCTTCGCCCTCACTCTGATTGTCAGATTCATGTCGGGCTTGTGGCCGCGGAGCGAGCCAATCTCGGGGCTCGTGACCTTGAACACAACCCCCTGGTACGAGGCGAATGCGCCGGGATAGACGCTGCGCAGCGCATAAGCGAGAGACTTGGTCGTGGTTGTCATCGCGCCCAGATGACCTCCACCATCACCTCACGATCCGTGGACCTGAGACTCGTGAGCTGATACTTCTGGTTGATTGTTTCGTGGAAACGCTTGACCAGAGCTACGGACGCGATCTCGTTCTCGGCACTCGTGACGAGTTCATCGACAAAATCGCCGACTGCGTCCCGGAGTTCCGCCTCGAAGGGGCTCCCCACTTTCAGTATGCTAACACAATAATCAATGATCTGCGGCCTCATACCGCTCAGCCTTCGGAACGACCTGAAGTCGTTGACATAGTCCGTGCAGTCTCGCTGCAGCATCAAGTAGTCGAATACGGCGCCCCGCGCATGCTTCTTGAAGGCTTCCACGTTGTTCCGCGTCAGCGGGATTGGCTCGATGTGTGTGGCGGGATCCTTCAGCGCTTCCTGCGCGTTCGTGTAGTAGTAGTGGTCGATGGGCTTCCAGTTCTGACAAACGGTGACGACGAGTGAGTCGCGCTTTCGGCCACCCCTCCCTATCCGCTGCAGGTAGTCGTTGAAGGAGAAGGGAAAACCGTTCACGACCACGACGTCGACCCGCCGGAAGTCGATTCCGACCTCGAGCGTTTGGGTAGCGAATATGACGTGGAGTTCTCCCCTGTTGAACTGGCGCTCTATTCTGCCACGCTGCTTCCGGTCAAAGTCCGTGGTATGGCCGTTCACCTTGAGATCGGGGAGTTCGTTCGCCACGGTTCTACGCGTCAGACCGATGAGATTGTTGGACGAGCGAATGGAGTTGACAAACGTGATCGTCTGGAGAGCGTCACCCCACGCGTCACGCGGCGGTTCGAAGAGAAATGGCGGCCTTCCCAGCTTGGAACGAAGCTGAACATAGTGAATGGTTCGCCCGATCGTGCTGTCCGTGTTGTACGCGTATGGCATGATGAAGACGTGGTGCCGCTTCACGGTCTTGTCCCAGTTAGCGAGACTGTAGAAGCTCTTCCGCTCCTCGTCGTCTTTCGGAACGAGCACGATGTCGGACGCGGCCGCCTTGAAGAAGTCTCTGGCGAACTCCTTCGGATTCGAAATGGTCGCAGTCGAACCTATCCGGACAACCTTCCAAGATCTTTCGTCGTGGTACTCCTCCGCGTAACGTGAGATCACCGCCTCGAGGCGAGAGATGAAATGGGAGCAGTTGATGCCGAAAGTGCCCTTGAACATGTGAACCTCGTCGAAAACAATGAATCTTGGGGGGCAGGGCTCCACGAGCACGAGGTTGGAACTCGAGCAACGCGAGTTCTCGCACTTCCGCTTCTTCCCCTTAGCGACATACGTCCAATTACACGACTGGCAGGCGTAAACGGGTCTTCCAAATACGGAGTGATCATGCGGCTTGCCCACGAGATCCCAGATGAGTGTGTCCGGATTGGTGATCAAAATGTCCGGGGGATCCGCGTAGATGAGCATCCGGTTCCTCACTTTGACGAAGTCGATGTTCTCCCCGCAAGTGTCGCATTTCAGTGTGGCCCCCTCGTCCGCTCGCAGCACTCCGTTCTCGCACGCTGGACACGCGAGCGGCAGATCCCAGTCCTCTTCGGTTCCGGGGTCGGGTTCGAACTTCGAGATGTCTCCATGAAGCAGCCCGAGCGTCAGCTTTCGCGGCAGTTTCTTGTTCAAATGGAACAGTATCTCGATGTATCTGCTGGTCTGGTCGTTCGCCAGCGCCTTCGTCGGGTAGAAGACGAGGGCCTTGGTGCCCCTCGCCCCGATGTTCTCGATGCAGTATTGCAAGATCGGGATGAGGAATGCCTCGGTTTTTCCGCCGGCGGTTCGTGCGGAGATCACCACGACGGGTCGGTGCTGCCCACTCCTAGCCGCCTCAAGAATCTTGGAGATCGACTCCGATTGGAACTTCCACAGGATGTCAATTCCCATGTCTTGCGAGAAGGTCTCTGCGAGAGCCCGGTCTACCCCGTGGCGCGGAAAGAACCCCGAAACCAGGGGGCCGGGCGCCATGAGGGGAACCCGCTCGAGGAATTCCGTGTGGTCCCTGAACGTGACACGGCCTATGTGGAGGTCGCCGTCTTTCGCCAGCTCGCGGTCGTCCATCACAGCGTTCACCGTGCGTGCCTCATCTGGGTCTGAGTAAGGGAACCTCTTTGACTTGACTTCCTCGGAGACTTCTAGCTCCATAAGGTAGCCGTACCTGTTGCCTTCGGGGTTGTTCACGTTCTTCTGGATCTTGAAGAAGCGGGGAAGGTAATCGGCCCACAAATTGGTCTCCCCCACAGCCTCCTTGAGCCGATTCAGGGCATCAGGTTCAGACTCTATGGCCCCACTCGCGTCGTCTTTCTTCCTCACAGGAATCACCGACCGCTGGGTTCGGGGGCTCAGGTTTCTGATCTCAAAGTAGGACTTGACGACTCCGTCAGACCTTGTCGTGCGCTTAATGATCTTGACGTGGTACGACTGACGCGTGAGACGAGGCTGGCCTTCTTCGTAGTAGAGGAAGATGTCGCCGGTGTGCCGCAGCTCGATGTCCACTTGATGCTCTGAGTCACTCGAGTGGACGGAAACCTTGCTTGTGGTGTCCGGCCGGTCATCGCGCAGGACTTCCACTTCGGGAGGTTTCTCGAGCGACGGATCAATCTTGACCGCCACGTCGTAGCGTGCGAAGCACGCGAGGAGCTCGTCCTTCGTCAGGCAGTACTCCTTCGGCCTGTCACCTATCTCCGCGCCGACATCTCCGTCACAACCCTCACGCAGTCGAATGTAGAACGTGGCCTTTGTGGTTAGGGGCTCGCGACCTTCAGGTTCAAGGGTCAGCTGGTAAGCGAGCTTGTTCGGCACGAACTTCCAGTCGGGATAGGCGCTCTCGCCTTCCTCACTGTCCGTCGGAATCGTGACCTCGTCCTCTTCGATGTCGACTGGTTCGTCGGGTTCGATTCGCGCCAGGTATTCTTTGCTGACCGTGCCCAGGACTCCGATGTGCGGGAGTCCCGCCATCGTTCTGGCTTTCAAGTGTCGCACTAGGTCGATTGAGGCAAGTTCAGCCCATTCTGGAGGAAGCGCGGCCGCCTGTCCAACGCTCATAGCAACATTTAGGCGAGCGAGACATTTCTTCTTTACTAGCGGTGTCTCGTGCCTTGCAGGCGCAGCGCAAATTCAGGGTAATCGCCGACATCATCGAGAGAGTCGATTCCGGTCGCGTGACGTCGGAGGACTTGAAGAAGGCGATGACAAGTGCAGGGGAACTGACGGCGAGCGAGCTGGAGTCGCTCGTGCTTCTTGCCCGAGAGTTGGGGTTCCTTGAGGTAGACGAGCGGGAGCGGTACAGCACGACGAGGAACGGCCGCTCATTCGAGCGCTACATGACCGAACTCGACAAGGCGGAGTTTGACGGTGAGCCGAACATTGACCGTGGCACGACGCTCAAACTATGCGTGACCGTCCCGCCGATGTGGGCCCGGCACATCCGGGAAGCCTTCTTGGACACGATCACGGACACGGTCGAGGCACAACGAGCCGTGGCCGAAGGCGCGAGGAAGGAGCTGCTAATCATCTCCCCGTTCATTGATGTCGCGGTACTCCAGCTTGCCCTCAAGGACGTCCAGAAGAAGGAAGTCGACTTAACCATAATCACTAGCGAGCCCGCGCTGAAAAAGCAGTATGCGGGCGGAACCAACTACGAACTCAAGAAGCTCGAGGGCCTCATCAGGAGCAGGTTTCGCTCAGGCCACGTGTACTTTCTCAGAGCCGAGACAACCATTGCCCACGCCAAAGTCTGGTGCTCAGACCGCTCCGTCTTCGTGACCTCCGCCAACATCAAGTCGGACAGCACAACCGACAACCTCGAGGTGGGAATCTACACGGACGATCCCGAGCTACTCACCGTGACGAGAGAATTCGCCTCGCGGCTCTTCAAGTTGGGTGGTCTCAACTGCATCCTAACCGTCACGTAGACCAACGCGAATTCCTCCGTGTGGAATATCCTAGGTTCCACATGGTCCTCTACGACGCGGTCTGCACGGCGGACGAGGCGAGGGAGCTGCTCCCCCGCGTTGCCGCCAAAGTCGCGGAAGACATGCCGTCAGCCGACGCTATCGTCGAGGCCGAGCGGCCACGAGCAACCAAAACGATTTCGAAGCGCGCCCTCGGACTGCTCAAACTTCTTGGACGAAGGCAGTGTGAAAACATAATACGCCAGCTCGCGGCCCCCGATGTGTCTACCAGGCTTTCCGCAGATTTTGACGGCATCGTGCTGCAGCTGATTGAGAGCGGGCGGTGGGAGAGAAAGTTCGGAAGGACGCGGGTCTTCGACATGGTGATCGCGGCTCCCGAGTTCATGAAGACCATTGCGCTCAGCACGACGGAGATCGAGACGGCGGTGCCCGTTGACCGGTTTCAGATCTATGACCGGCTCACGCTGTCGAATTTTCACGTATATCCATTCTTTAACCGGGCGCACGCGGTCAGGGGCCGCGAGGCAAGTCGCGTGGACGTCGGGACACGCCTGCAGGATCTTGGAAGACTCAGGTTCCTGCTCCGCACGAGCCTCCACGCCAAGCAAATAGGTACTAGCCGACGGCTCTGCATGTTTACTCCCCTCGATACGCTCGAAGGGTTCAGACTGGGATTCTATTTCGCCATGGTCTGCAGGCCGCTCAAGGTCAGCAGTGTTCGAGGGCCGGGCGGATACGGCTATGACTTGAGTCAGGCGGAAGTATCCTTTGAGGACGAGTACGGAACACTCGATGCGAGGATGAGCGTCGAAGTCTTCAGAAGAAGCGTGGAGGATCCGCTTCAGAAAGCCTACACGGCCGGGCTGAGCGACCTCCTCGACCTTGAGGGCTACAAGGGCTGGATGCTCGTCGTCGCGGTCTGGTTTTTCGCCGACGCACTACCCTACGTGGCTTTTGCCGGATTCTTGGGCAACGACCCGGCGATCAGCCGGTATTCTGCCCTCGCGTACATCAACAGCGTGAGAAAGATCGAAGCTTCGGAGTACCGGTCTCGGTTTGCCTCTCTTCAACCGCCGCTCGCCAACGTGGTTGGCATCGGCGAACACTTCTACTACAAAGAAGACCGGTGGCCCGACAAACCGTTCAAAATATTGATCGAGACCAATATGAAAAATCTGAGCTTCAGCGAGACCCTTCGCCTCGGAATCTCGCTGAACGAATACCAAGAGTTCTGCGTCAAAATGAGGGGCCTGTTCAACATGCGCGCAGACCTCGAGGCGCTATACTTCTCACCGAACCCTGAAGACGACTTCTCCAGGTTCTTTGCCGAGGAAACTGCATGACGCTGTCCCCTGCCGTACTCAAGGCAGCTCGTGCTCGCGGCCCCGCGCTCGGCAAGAAGCTTCGAGCGTGGGCGCGGAGGAATCCGCGTTCGTTCCCCTGGCGAACGAACAAGACGCCATACACAGTCCTCCTCAGCGAAGTTTTGCTGAAGAGAACAACTTCCACCGCAGCCGCCTCAGTCTACCTCGAGTTCCTTACAGCGTTTCCAAATATCAGGGCGCTCTCCCGAGCCGACGAGTCGACACTGCAGCGGATGCTCACGAGAATCGGACTCCAGTACCAGCGGGCCAAGGCCCTAGTCGAGATGGCACGCCACATCATGCAGCACTTCGAGGGAACGATACCGAGTTCTTGCGAAGATCTGCGAGAAATACCGCACGTCGGAAGCTACACTGCGGCCGCGGTGAGATCGTTCGGACTCGGCCTGCCCGACGCCGTAGTCGATTCCAATGTCATGCGTATCCTTCGCAGACTGTTCGCGAAGCACATGGGAAGGAGGAAGGCCTCCCTCTCCGACTACGAGACCCTCGCCGCGATACTTCTGCCACGAGACCATCAAACTCACAATTTCGCCATGGTCGACTTAGGCGCGCTCATTTGCAGGTATGACTATCCGCGCTGCCGGATTTGTCCGCTCAGCAGACTCTGCGACACTGGCAAACGTACCACAAGGACCTAATAGTCGCATGGCCGTCTCCTCCGTTGAATCGCCGTGCAACGGTTCACGAACATCTCCTTGTTTTCGGGCGCGCTGGGGCTTGACCTAGGGCTCGAGAAGGCTGGTTTCACCACAGTCCTCGCCGTTGATGTGTCCCGCGTTGCGTGCGATACGATACGCGCCAACCGGCTTCACCCCAGAGTATTGCACGCCGACATAAGATCGCTCACCGCACAAGACATTTTGCGCGAGGCTGGGATGACCCGGGGTGAACCCGACCTCGTTTCCGGCGGGCCGGCGTGTCAAGCATTTACTACCATCGGCAAAAGGCGATTCCTCAAAGACCCCCGTGGTCGTCTCGTGAAGGATTTCGTGAGGATCGTGGCTGGCGTAAGGCCGAAATTCTTTCTCATGGAAAATGTTCGCGGCATTCTTTCGGCACCGTCGTTCCCGAAGGAAAAAAAAGACAGCCGGAAAGGGTCGAGAACCCTCTTCGAATCGCTTTTGCGCGACTTCGAGAGGCTTGGTTACCGTTGCAGCTGGGCGTTGCTCAACTCTTCTGACTTTGGCGTTCCCCAAACAAGGAAGCGCGTCTTCGTCGTCGGGAACCGTGCTGGCCTGCCCTTCCGGTTTCCGAAACCCACGCATTCGCCTTTCGGAAAGAGAAAATGGAAGACCCTTCGTGATGCGCTCGAGGGGCTGCATGATCGGGCCAACTTGTGCGGGAAGTACACGCCTCGCAAAGCTAGGTACCTTCGTCTCATACCGGCCGGCGGCGGATGGCGCTCGCTGCCGCCCTGTCTCCAGAGAGCCGCGATGGGCAAGGCTTTCTACGCACACGGCGGCCGAACGGCTTTCTTCCGGAGACTCTCATTCGATAAGCCGTGCCCAACTCTGCTGTGCGACCCGATGACGAAAGCGTGTTCGTTCTGTCATCCTACTGAACTCAGACCACTCTCTGTCGCCGAGTATGCACGAGTACAACAATTCCCCGATACCTGGCGATTCTGTGGCAGCGTTTCCCAGCGCTATGCCCTTATCGCAAATGCGGTCCCAGTAGGCCTCGCAAGGGCCGTCGGTGTCTCAATTCACAATGCGCTCCTAGGTGCAGAGTACGCCGCGGCCGCGTAGACGAGCCCGGTGTTCTCTTCCGGCGAACTCATCTTGATCAGCTCCACTCCCTCACTCCACGCGGTCACGGTCCTGTTTTTCCGCTGTCTCTCGCCCGTTTCGATTCGGAGAAAATTGCTGTCGCTTTTGATTCTGCTCGCATAGAAACATCACCATATCCAACAGCCGTCAAGGCATGAATTGGAATGGGCTGAAGACGTCCGACAACGCTTCTTTGTGCCCCTAGTATTTTCGCTGAATTTTTCCTAAGGAACAGTTGTCTCCGCCCAGCAAATCGTCTTCCACTTCGCTGTCGCCAGAGACAACACCGCACGCAGCCGAGTCAGACAAATGAAAACAAGTAGGAGGTGAAATTTTGGAGAAACAATTAGTTACAGTGTTCAGTTCTCCGCCGCTCGAAGACCTTGCGAACTCCTTCACGACTTGGCTGACCAGAAAGCTGGACGGACGACTTCCCGCTCCCCGAGTGAAGATTGTCGGATGCTCAGAAGAGTTCTGGCCAGTTCTACGCGAACCCTCAGCCGCGGTCAATTCGACAGTCACGGAAAAGTCCTGGGAGAGAGCAGACGCCTGCATGTTCGCCTTTCTGGCCTCGGACGCGAAGGGAGAGGTGGTGAGGCTCGACCGTGAAATGAAGACGAAACTCTTGCCAGCGATATTCTTCTTCTACCAGAAGCGCGAGATCAACGAACTCGCCGAATACGACGCGGCAGTCTTCTTGAGGCTCCAACGAATACCCGACACCAAGCGGGCGTGAAGCTGAGCGGACCGATACAGGACACTTGGTGCGGGAACAAGTGCTTCCACTGCCTACCACCGAACGGCACGGACGGAAAACAGATCCGAGTAGCATTCTTGAAACAGGTGGCAGGCTGGAACGGGCCGACCGAACTGGCTGCCAGACGCCTCGCAGCTCCTAGAGGGACGGGATTGTCGCCGATGGGCTCCGGTAACCAATAGGGGGTTCTCAACGCCAAGGGAGAGGGCTACCATTGACAAGTGAGTCACCCACCGTTGAAGTAAGAACTGGGCCTACTAAGTCGAATGACTTTCTGCGAAGCCGGACGGAATGAGATTTCACAGTTACACTATTGCGACAGATACATTGACCTATCCCGCTACGATGCCTTCTTGCTCAACTGCTGTAACCTCCATTTGATGCCCGGATGATCTCTCAAGTGAATTTTGCCTGGAAATAGAAGCTCAGGTGAATATACTCCTTTGTCGAATAGATTGTCGAGAAAATCTCTGTGGCCCGTTTCAAGATTGAACAGCTCCTGACAGTAGCCCCCAACAGTTTTCTTAGCCTCAGCCAAATCGAATTCTGCTTTCTTGCGTAAATAAGGCCGAAGTTCATCGCTAATTTGCTTTTGTGTGATAGGATTAGCAGGATTTGTTCCAAGCTCGCTGCGAAAGTCGTACGGCAGTTCAACACAACATGAAAAAAGCGTACGAGGTCGAAGTTCCGAGACTTGCACTAGACTCGTATTCGCAAGCTGGTAAACGTCGAACAGGTCGCGTGCGGCGTGTCGTTTGATCAGAGCTTCAACTTTAGATGCGTAAACCTCATTGACGGAAAGTGTTTGAACGGGGTCAGGATCTAGTTCGAACAGATCATGCGGCTTTCGCATCTCAAATGGATCGATGGGTACTCTGCCTGCGATATAGTTTATCTCAACTTTGATGTTGTCCGGGGCGCGAAAGACATTCTCATACTTCAGCTGAAACGTGTCAAGCAAATACTCTTTCAAGTAGGCATCAACTTTGTAGCCCTGCGCCTCGGCAAGCTTGGGCAATTGTCGTTGCAAGTGGCCACGATCAGCTAGCATTTTTTCTCTGTCTCCATCTCTCACGAGAACCATGTCAATATCTATCGACAGGCGCGGAAGTTGTTGGTAGCAGAGGTTTATCGCAGTCCCGCCTCTCAGAGCAAGGTACTGGTTCAGCTCTCCTCGGTTAATCTCAGAAAGCATGAGTACTAGTCTGTATATCTTCTCCAGCTCAGGACTCCTGAATCCTGTCTCTGCTGATTTTCCCCGAAAGAATACGTCATTGGGCACCTTAGGCAGGCGACATCAGCTCCTCAATTCTCTTGGGAACGATTATGTTCCATTCTTCGATCAGTCGTCCTTGGCCTTTAGAGGTCTCGAAGTAGAAAATCTTGGATGAGAGATTCTGCCTAATTCTTGCTAATCCATCATCGTCGACAGACCATGTCTCACGAATTCGTGGAAGCGAGAGAAGGAAGCCTAGCTTGTGATAGAGCACCTTCTTGTTCTCCATCTTTGTGTATTCGTAAAGCTTCTGTGAATTCACGTTTCTCATCGACAGCAGACTCTTGTAGAGTTCTTCGAAACCTCCAGCCAAGTCAACTCTGTCTATGCAGTCGACTATGGTTCTCTCCCTGTTTGTGACGAGAATGCGTGCTGTCGTCCATATGGTAGGTTCACATCCGCTCAATTGCTCCCTCGGTATCCACTTGAAGTCGATGCCATCGTATGTGAACTTCCTGAACTTTCGAGGCGAGGTGACGTAAACAGCATTGTAAAATGCCGAATTAGCTACTCCATGTATTTCAAGCGCCGAGTGAAACGCGAAGCAGTATGGTCGAACTATTTTCCGTCCTAAGAGAAATTTGTCGGCAACAGGTTTTGACTTGCCGATATGTTCAAGAGGTATTATTTCGTAGAGACCGCGCCTCACCTTAGCTATTCGTCCGGTTTCGCGCAAATGTTCAAGCGTGTGCATGCATGTGAATTTGTTAGGCATTATTGAGAGGGCTTCGCTAGTTGTGAAGAAGCCGTCGCTTTGGAAAGCCCTGTAGAGCTTGGAGCTCATTCTCCGTCTACCAATTAGATACCGTAGGTGCCATATAAAATGGCTATTGCGTTCATAATATGGTAGTAACTACTACCACTAACATCACGTAATTGCCATAAATAGTGGCAATTGTGTGACATTCTAGGTACTAATTCCACGTCTTGAAAACGCCACAAAAGATCTCTGGAAGACATGCCGTCCGATTGAAACGTTATCTTACCAAAAGCATTCTGCTACTCAACCATGAAAAACCGAGACCCCCCTTCACGCACCGAGACCACTTGATGTGGTAACTGGTTTCCTCGTAGAGGCTGAATTTCTTACCCGAGCGTTCTTGCGCAAGCAAAGTAGCACGATCTTCCCAATTCGAATCTGTGTGCCACGCTGATTGCGTCAACTAGAGAAACTTAGCGCGAAGCGCGAGCGAACCAGATGGCATGAGCTCAGCGTACAGAAGTTTATTTTGTCGTTTCGAGAAATAGTGGGCCAGGTGTCAGTTAGATGAGTGAATCTGCTGACGCCGACAAGACACAACTAGGTTCGCGCAGCGAGTTCAACCGACACCACTGGGTTCGAATCCCACTCCCCGCACCAACAACGCTATCCCGTGGTCTGTTCCTGCGCCTCGCTTCCATCATCGGACTCCCCTTTTGCGTTCATAAGTTGTAAGGAGTTTCTCGAGCAGTTCCAAGCCTTGAGCCTTGAAGGACCACCGCCCTGAGCTAGATGGACGTATTCGACCATCTCTCCCGCCGTGTCACTCTCCAGTTTTCATGAGCTCTGAGTCTGAAGCTGCTGTTCGCTCCTCGGCTTAACTGATTGCGCTCCACACGGCAGGATCGCTATGATTGCTGACTGTGATCTCCGAACTAGGAGACTCATTGAGAAAGAGGTTCAGCGGGAACTTGAGGGACAGTACGGTTCAATCTTTCAGCTGGCGCTATTCAAGATCACGCATGAAAACGATCAGGTCACTGTTCTTGGAGAGTTCACAGCGAAACCCGGCGAACAGAGCAACCGATTTGCGATGGTAATGCCTCGCGTGGACGGCCCACTCGACTACTTTCTCTGAAGAGCGGGCATTCAGTCAGTAAGGCAAGTTCCTATCTAGCTTGGCTCCGCATTTCTTGCAGAACCCTGAACCTGCTAGGCTTGTGTTGCAGCACACTTGTCACAACTTAATTGGACAATTGGACTGGAAACGCAGGATTGCAGTTCGCAAGAGACCAGCTTTGGGTTTAGGCCGACCTTCAATACAGGTATTCTCGTTGAACCTGGTTCACAGTTGCGGTCAACTCGCGGGCGCGCGGGTCGTCCATACTATGAGTGGATACAAATTCGATTTTGGTTTCGAGATGTTGAGTTGTATCCGTGACTAAGACCTTGATTAAGCGGTAGCCAACCCAGATTTCCGTTACAGTCTCTGTGTAGGTTTCGATTGATCGTGTGCGGCGGTAGGAGAGAGTTGGAATCACGTAGCTTGCGCGGTTCAAGTAAGCTTGGGGCCCGGGCAATGTACTCGACAAGTAGGGAGCAACTTGAATGTATTTGAAAGTTACGCAACTGAAACATAAATGTTCCAGACGATTTCCTAAGTTATTCCTTCAGACTTCATCTGAATGCCTATTCTCGATTGGAGGATTTCCTTGAACTGTACGCCGCACAGGTCGCAGAAATTGTCGTCGGATGACACGTTTCGGCCGCAGTGCGGACATGTTAACCCAGCCCATGCTCGCTCAATTATTGTCTGCCGCCTTTGCGTGACGTATTCCCTTGTTGTGATTTGTGGCGGATAGTTTTCGTGCCCTCGGCTTTCGGTCTGTGAGAGGGCTGTTCGCCCGTTGAGCGCGGGCACTGCTCCTAGGCAGGCGACTGCGAAAGAAAGCACACCGAAAATGAAGACCAAGAGAGAGATCTGCAGGAACGTTGTCGGAGACGTCGTTATCCCAGTTGGGCCAACGTTTAGTGAGTAGAACGCGATCACCAGGATGCCTATCGTCATGTTCATTGATGCCACGATTAGCTGCAGAACGACTATGCTCATGCCACTGAAGGGGCGTACCCTGAGCCCTGGCGTTAGGCCCAAAAGATTCACGATGTTAGATAGGTGGCAACGGACAATGCTAAGAGAGATTCTGACACGTATCTGTTATTCCTGATTCGGCAAGAGCCAAAACAAGGCAACGGCCCTGACGAGCTAGGGAACTTGGAACCTGGGAGGGCAACGAGAACCAGCCGCTATCTTTCGTTTCGAATTGATAATAATCGTCAGACCACGCCCTTGGGCAACCAGCGACAGCACTGAATGCCTTTCTCTCTTGGTACCTATTGGAGCTGCGGTTTTCCTCATTCGCAATAAGCTGAGAAATCCGTAACCACAAAGTCATGCTAGTGTATTGAAACCGCGGACCCTTGAACCAGTCTAAGAAAATAAGCACGAGGGGAAATGAATCTACTTTTCGAGGAGACTCGTGAAGAAATCGTGATGCTCTTCTTCTTCGGCCTCGATTTCCTCGAAGATCTCTTTTGTGGCCACGTCGCCTTCCTTTGCTGCTAGCTCCATGATCTCCTTGTACATGTTGATCGCTTCTAGCTCCGCTTTTATGTCGAAACCGATCATTTCTTCAAGTTTGTCGCCCACGAAAATTGGACTTGGCTGTGTCGTGGGCTTCCCGCCTAGATACCAGAGTCTCTCAGCAATCTTCTCTGAATGCTTCATTTCTCCAATCGCGATCTCCTTGAGCTCTTCGCTGACCGCGAAATGCTCTATGCCTTTCCACTGAACGTGTTGCCACATGTACTGAATGGCAGCCTGAAGTTCTCCGGCAATTGCCCGATTCAACATATCCAAAAGCTTCCCACTCGTCATCGTTAGTTTAACCTCGCGATTTTGCATTCCATCGCCAAGCTTTAAGGTGGCGCCCCAAAACCTGTGTTGGAATTGACCTGATGGTTCGACAAAAACCGTACAACACCACGATCTTGCGTTAGCGGGGAGACGATTTGTACTCTAGCATTCTGATATCGGGATCAAGGATCGGTAAGCATCATTCAGCTATTGAGGCTGATGACTTCCGGTCACCATGATTAGGTCCTTGTCTGGGATCTTGGATATTCTGATTGACCTAGCACGAAGTCTTGCCTGTGTCTCATTCTTAGGCAGCGTCGAGAGCATCCTGTTGATTTTGTCAGTTGGCTTGACAATTATCGACTTTTTGCGGGTGCGAAAACTCGCCCGCAACATGGGTGAACTTCTGACTCTGATGTTCCCTTTCCCGAGAGTGCAACCACTTGAGAACTGAATTCCGTCAATTGCGCACGACTGCGGAGGGTTTCGACTAGACCAGACGGTCGCAGACAGGTCATGGAGCCCGTGAGGGCGCAGTGTTTGGACAGCAGCAAGACCCATGCGCAATCCTAAGACCAGAAAGGGCCCTAGATGGCCGTGAAACTTGACAGCAGATCTAATCATTTTGATATCTGACCTCGTCTTTTTTTCAGTCATGCCCGCCTTACACCTTAACTGGGGAAAACTAAGCGACCAACGTGAAGGTGGCTCTGAAGAAAGTCGACTATCACAGCGCAAACAATGTCCTCCATCGTGAGCAAAACAAGAATAAGCTGCATCACAGCCGCTGGCACACCGAGTACGAAGGTTCCCGTGGCATAAGTCCATGGCGCTTGTATCAGAAACCAAGCAGCCATTCCCGCCAAGGCTGGTCGCAACCTTCGAGCGAACAAGCCGGTAAACAGCCCGAGCAACCCGTTTCCGATCAATATGGTCGGATCGTTCCGCAGCAAGCCGATGTATACTCCACCTATGGCTCCAGTTACCACGCCCGACACAGGCCCACCAATCGCACCTGCCAAGATTATGCCGACTTGAAAGAAATGAATTCGAACTCCCATCAAGAACGGAAAGCTCAAGATGGCAAGCAAGATTGTCAGAGTACTCGATACGCAGGTGAAAGCGACCAAGCGCGCAGGAGATTCCATAGTAATACCAATCTGGCAAGTCGTAATACTATCGACTTTTAACAGTTGCTGAACGTTACTGTTCCTGCGATGAGGGGACTTCGATGGCAGGTGTCGAAAGAATCAGCATCTCCGTTCCGCCCGACCTCCTAGAAGAGTTCGACAAGGCGACTGAGACGATCGGCTACAAAGACAGGTCTAAGGCTATGCAAGTTGCGATGAGAAACTTCGTAGGAGAGTATACCTGGTCAACGACCGAAGGAAGACGAGTGGCAGGAGGCATCATGTTGACCTATGACCATCGATCCTATCACGTTGAGGACACACTTATAGACATCCAACACAAGTACCGTGATCTAATCAGCGCAACGACTCACATCCATCTCGACGAATCGCACTGCCTCGAAATTATCTCTGTTAAAGGCGAAGTGCGAAGAATCCAGGAATTGGCAAGAGCAGTCATGAAAACTCGTTATATTGATCAGCTGAAGCTTTACATGATGAGCCCGTAGCAGAAAATTCGACCGACTACGAATCGCAATATCCATTCACATTTTGTCGCAACCCACCAAGGACTGCGAAAGAGAGATCATCTTTCAAATGAGTTGACAAAGGGAGCCAAGGTCGGGAAGAAATCTGCCTAGGAGCTGCCCTGCCTCGCCTGTTCATCGCCACTTGGCAACCGGAAGGCGAGAGAGATGCCGATTATTGCCACAAGAATCGAAACGGTGGCAATTGCAAAGGCGACCGGGTCGTAATCAGACTGTTCTGTGACGAGTGAAATGATGACTCCTAATATTCCTAACGCGGTCAACAAGTATGCAACCACAGTACCCCGACGCAATTTACGAAATCATCTCTACCTGTAGGCGGTCCCGAGAAAACGAGGATTCGAACTTAAACGCTTAGTTGTTCAGATTGATAATAGCAATATGCCATTGCTCAGGGATTTCAAAAGACGAGTTTACCGTTCTTGACTACAGGGTTGTCGTCCACGGTTAGCGTGGCCCTGGTTAGGATCCCTGGGAAATAGAAATCGGTCTTGTTCGCTCCGCCCAGATCGTCATTCCCGCCAACCGCAACGGTTACGGCACCCGCAACTATGCCGTCCTGCAGAAAGCCCATCCGCGCCATGGGGTTCACACCAACTCCAATCGCCGCGATTCTGTTCTTTGCACCTGAGGCTTTCTCATAGTTCGCCTTCAATACGCCAGCGTTCAATCGAGCCTGATACTCAGCCAACTCACCATTCCTGAAATTGAATCTGACACCACCGATCCACCTGCCGATGTAGGGGGTTGGTCGATCAAAGACCACAGTCCCTTCGGCATAGGATTCGTCGGGGCAGACTAACACGTTGCCTCCAGGTATGTTTGCAACATTTCTACCGTGAACCAAATCATCCTCGTCAACCATGCAGTCTTCAACATACGGTTCCCGGCCCACAAGCCTAACGGTCAGGTTGGTCCCGTTGGGGGCTGTGATCTTCACCTGACCACCGTGCAGCAGGGGCGCAAGCTTCGTCACTTTGTCCTTCAGCGTCGCGAAGTCAATGGTCGAAGCAGCAAGAAGCATTCGCTGCCAAGCTGGAAGAGAAAACTTGTAGGCGCGGGCTCGATTCCGAGTTGCGTAGCCCAAACCGATCCGCGCCGCTTTTAGTCGGTACCGCTTGGCTCTCTGATACCATTCTTCATTGTAACTTGTCGCGGACCCGAATTTCGAGCGGTTCTTCCCAACCTTCTGGATGTCCGCTGGCCCTGGGATGAATACATATCCTTTCGCCTTCTCGATTGCAGCCCACTCGTGCTCTCCAACCCTCCCCAACTTATCGCCTCGGATCGATGCCACACTTTTCCAGAAAACTTCCTCGTGCTCGAACAGGAGCATTGGACGCGCGCCTAACTCACGAAGACGGTAGACGAAAGCGTCCGCGATAGGAAGACCATGGCCCCATGTTTCGACGATAACATCGTCATTTGGCTGGATTCCGAGCGTTGAAGAGAGGACGTTGCGCGCTATCGTATCATAACGAAACATGGGCTCCCTCCACCGCACCACTGACAAATAAAACCTAACAACTTCAATTACGTGGGCGCTTCTTTGCTTCTCCAACATAGCTCCGAGCAAAAGGTCTGAACTTGGCATTCTTGTGTAGACACTTAGACCAGTCTGAGGACCAGTGCAATACAGAGAATTGAGGATATGATGAGCACCGCTGTCTGAGCGTACGATCGCCGAGTCGCCGTCCGCAGCGAACTCCAACCACTAATCAAGATCAAGTGGCCAGTGGAAAATTCTCTCGCGCACTATTCTGCGAACCACGTTAAGTTTCTTCGGAATCAGACATGATTCGTACAGGCTGCGGCTTCCCTACTGAGTCTGTTTCTGGCTGCTTTAAAATAATCTTCGGGGTCGTAGGAGGACACTTCAACGAATTCCCACCCAAGCTTTGCATAAAGCCTCTTTGCAATGACCCTTCCGATCGTCTTGCTTCCTTTGCCGAACGTCTCATCCAGGAGTCTAAAGAAATCGCCTAGACGATTTGGTATCTCGTTTCGAGAGATCAGACAATTTCTCTCCAAATGGTCGTAGATTGCTTCGCGAGCTCTTCTCCCCAGTAGATCTGTTAGCGCTTCATTCGTCGATTCAACTAGTAGAGCGTCAATTGGATCCGTTAGAGTTCGCGCTCCTCCCATCAGTAATCCCCGACTTGGGGCAAGGCCTTCAGTGACCAGACGCCGAACGACCCGTTCCTCGGGGAGCACCATGGGTCCCTTCACCCGCGAAATGTAGCACGCGGTGCTCAGTTGATATAAGCGGATAAAGCCAGTTTCACTGTGCGAAATCGATATCTCTAAACTAGACCGCCCAGCAAATTTTCACACGTGAAAACCTTCCATACTCTCGAAACGCTCCGAGACCTCGCGTCTTGCGTATATCTGACTAGGCTGAATAGCCCAATGCGTTTCATATGACGGCAATGGAAGGTACTTCAACTTGAAAGGAGACGCACATCTAGGACGACTTGAGAAGGTAAGGAAACGCGTCGCAGAGAACAACCTCGAAGGGATAATTCTAGTCCCAGGTCCGAATCTGCGGTACCACACAGGCGTTAACTCATTGCTTTTGGAGAGACCTTTTCTCCTTTTTGTTCCGAAGGATGGTGACCCACATCTTGTGGCACCGACACTGGAATCGGGACCGTACATTAGGAGTCCGCTCAAGATCAAGGTGCACAGCTGGGACGACTCAGAAGGCCCGCCTCATGCCTTCGAAGAACTGATTGCAGAACTACGGCTTGACGGGAAATGGGGGGCGGAAGGGAGAGTGCCATTCAGATTCATTCACCAAATCCTACAGCATGCTCGCCCTGACCTGGTGGACGCGGAAGAAATTGTTCAGAGCATTAGAGAAGTCAAGGAACCCATCGAGGTTCAAGCTCTTCAGCGAGCTGCATCGATCCTTTCCAAGTCGTTTCTAAGAATTCCGGACATGCTCAAGATTGGAATTACGGAGCTGGAGCTCGCCAGAAAGATTAGTCAAAACATCTATTCTAATGGCGCAGAGTATGTGGGCGACGTTCTCGTTCAGTCAGGCGAATTCGCCGCCGATCCTCATCACCTTCCCTCGACCCGCAAACTGAAGCGAAACGAGAGCATTGTTGTCGATGCAGGATGCACTGACTCTGGTTATTACGCGGACATTACTCGAACTTTCATTATGGGTAAGAGCCGAGAGTTCGAAGATCTCTACGAGCGCGTGCTCGCTTCCCAAGAAGCAGCGATAGAGGTCTCAAGGAGCGGCGCGACTGTTGGTTCCATTGACAATGCAGCTAGGAGTTACCTCAAGCGGAACGATCTGGATCAATACTTCATCCATAGAACTGGTCACGGACTGGGTCTCGAAGTCCATGAGGCACCATACATAGTTCCCCAAGGGAAGGAGATGGTTCTGGCGTCGATGGTTTTCACCATCGAGCCAGGCGTATATGTTCCTGGGAAAATGGGCGTCAGAATCGAGGATGATGTTCTCGCAACCGATCGAGGCTGCAAGGTGCTGACAAGAAAACTCCCTAAAGAATTTGAATGGTGGAAGTAGCCTGCAACACCATGGCAGCGCTCGGTCCATTGGTCCCTAGAATTCCCAGACACGCATACACAATCACTAAATTACCGTCGCCGAAACCCAGCTTCGGAAAACCTTCAGTCAACTCTCCAGACAGAACCTGCATGTCTTCTTCAGCTGGATCTTGAGCCACTGCATCGTCGGCGGAGTCCATCTAATGCTGTCCAGCATAAAAGACCGTAGAGATAGAGGGATTTCCTATTTGTCGACAGGCATGTTCAATTGAAGAATCCTGTCCCCTATTTTATGCCGCCTGTCTTGTAGAATCTTTAATGCCTCACCAAGAATCGCGTATTGTTGCGTGTGCGCATTGGACAACTCCGGCTGGGCGACGCTAGTCGCTACTCAAATCGGCTTCGGAGGGACCTTCGGATTTCTGCTAGGATACGGCCTCAAAAAGGTCGCCACGGTACTCTTGAAGATCGCCGCGCTCATTGCAGGATTGTTCATGCTTGGTTTAACGTGGCTAGCATCGGTCGGCGTAATCACCCTCAACTTCGACGCGTTCACGTCAACGATGGAAAACGGCATGGCTGGGGCACTTTCTGCACTAGTGGGTTCGCTAGTGTGGGCTGCTCAGATTCTTCCATTGGGCGGAAGCTTCGGATTGGGTTTCTATCTAGGCGCTAAGAAAGGCTAAGTTCAAAGTCACCGGACATACTTCTAGCGGAATGCATCTCGCTACTGCTGCAGGTTGGAGCGTGATGGTTTGAACAGGATGGTGGCTGCGGTTTTGCTGATCCTAATCGCTGGAACTCTGTACGCGGGTTACGTCTTCTTCAAGCCGGCTGGCACCACCCAAATCGTGATCGCAGGAGTGACATTGAATGTTGAGATTGCGGCGACAGCTGCCGACCAACAGAAGGGATTATCGGATCGCGACTCAATGGCTCCGGATCATGGGATGCTATTCGTGTTCGATAGCGAAGGCAACTGGGGGTTTTGGATGAAAGACATGAGGTTCCCGCTGGACATCATTTGGTTTGATTCGCAAAGGGACGCGGTCTTCATAGAGCAGGCCCTTCTTCCTTGCACACCGCAAGATTGCCCAGTATACACGCCTCCCGTCAAGGCCATGTATGTGCTCGAAGTAAACGCTGGCTTTGTGCGAGCTCACAACATTTCCCTTGGAGGCACGTTCAACCTCGTGGGCTGAAGTATCAGAAGTATCGATCGGCTGGTTTTATGGTCAGGTAGACTCCTGCTAGGATTAGCATAGCTCCCAGACCAACGTTTGGATCCGGAACCTCCTGCAGAACTACCCAACCTAGTATCAGCGCAAGGATTGGAGTGATGAAAGTGATTA
>Ga0315280_10003564_pt1 | contig 23784 bp, 24 predicted proteins | sample YL17G06_40_MG_FD_203697 | JGI IMG/M metagenome (GOLD analysis project Ga0315280, IMG submission 203697) | Sediment microbial communities from Yellowstone Lake, YNP, Wyoming, USA - YL17G06_40 | ecosystem: Environmental > Aquatic > Freshwater > Lake > Sediment | place: USA: Wyoming | collected... | reverse complement strand
TTTGCGCTCCGGACAAGAACTTGCAGCAAAAGCAATGTCAATGCACGATATCGGCGTTCTGGCTGCCGCTACTGCTTTTGGCAAGACTGTGATTGCTGCAAGATTAATAGCAGATAGAGCAGTCAATTCGGTATTATGTTGATAGAAATCATGTTATGTTATAATTTTATGTGTAATCCCCGCAAGATTAAATGAAATGCTGAAAACGCCGGGGTGGCGGAATGGGCAGACGCAAGGGACTTAAAATCCTCCAGGGAAGAATTCAGGGATTTCTCGTAAATCCCTCATTTGTCAGCAACTTACTGAAAAATTAGGAAGTTACGTAAAACAAGGTAGTTTTGCATCTTTCCAATTGTCCGTATTGTCTGCATGGAATTATGCAAAATGGTGACACACCAGATGACACAGTGGAGTGCCGGCTGTTTCAGCAAAAGGGGGGTTGATGATGGGAACCTTAAAGGTGGGGACTCTCCCCAGCCGGCCCAAGAGAGCCGTATTAATTATATCACAAAATAGCGATATCTTTTTTCAAGCCTAATCTATTACCTTTTACTTCTCAACCGATCTCTGAGTCTGTGTTTCTCCAGCCATTGATAAAAATCTTCGTTGTTTTTAATTTTCCATCTGTTTCTAAAGCGGACTAGAGTGATGATGACATGTTGAACGTGTAGCATCAATTTTCGGGTTTCCTCCCGAGAAACAACATACCCTCCTTCATGGACAATTTTTGACCTGACATCGTATGCTTCTTTGAGATATTTTTGAATTTCAGCCCTTTGATCATAAGAGTCCGTCAGAATGTAAGAGCTTCTTCTACTGATGTTATCTTTTTTGTTTTCCCTCCCAAAGATAAGCAAGCATTCAAGCGAAACGATTAACTTCAGAAATTTATCTCCGAGCGAGAAGAATTCACTCTCTTCAGATATGCTGTCAGTATCAGATTGCAATCTGGTATCCTCGATTTCTCTGAAGATGGGAGTATCAAATGCCTTTGAATACCATAGTATAGAATTTAAAATTCTGGTTTCAAGATCAGTTTTTTCATTTTTCTCTTCGATATCCAGAAGCAGTCTTAATCCGTATTTTCGCATGGTTTTTATCTTTTTTTTATCAATTTCGTAAGGATATAAATATCCTGTTCTTTCCATTCTAGGGTGGAATTCTGTCTTGTCTGATTTGTAGCTTAAAATAGATCTCAAATTAGATGGAATTATTTCGCCAAAAAGACCAAAATAACTCTTTGCTGAATCAGTGCCCAGTGGGGCAAACAATTTGATAATACCGAGAACAATATCCAATTTTCTAAGAGCTCTCTGGCGTGCTCCGTCAAGAGTGCCCTTTATTTTGATTTCTGCACAAGCTTTGTCTAGAAGGCGAGAGACATTATGAGTTTTTATCTTGTTGACAAATTGATCTATAAATTGCCTGTTGTTCCGATAATTTGGGTTTTGCTCCAAATTATTTCGGATGATTTTTAGATAATTGTTTGCGCAGTACCTCGTGAAGCGATAGAGAATGATATCATTAAGTTTTAGTTGCCTTATCCGGAGTTTAAGATTTTCAATTGGAAAGATAAATACCCATTCCTTTATTTTTGAATTTATTGATTGCAGGAAAATATCAATCTCATTTTTTATTTTTTCTTCCCTCTTATTCATCTGTTCGCTCAACACTTTAGAGATGATTTCTTGTAATTCTTTCTCAATATCGGATACCGAGAAATTTTGATAGATTACTGGATCTGAGAAGATTTCCTTTATAATGTCGTTAAATATTAGCGCTTCATCTTTTTCTAGGAAGACAGCGATCCCCTCTCTTGTCCAAATTTTTGAATATTTGGTCTTGAGATCTTGAGTAGATATCTTCTTGGTGCTAAAACAAATATTTTTCAGTTTGCTGATTATTTTATTCTTATCCATCTTATTTGACTCCGCTTCTATTTTTATCATTTTTGTTTAAAAAGGCAAAACGAAGCGCATAAGACAAACGGAGACCCCGGACTCCCGACGGCGACTCTTACGATCAACTTTTTATGAGTTTTCTCGCCGATTGACAGCGAAAGGGACTTAAACTATCTTGAAACTTTCGATGTTAAGAGGAAGCATGACTATCAGGAGGACGACAGCGGGAGGGTAAGAATACCCTCAATATTACGGAAAACCATGGAGAAGGCATACGGGAACAAGGTCTTCTTGACTTCCTTCGACGGCGAAAATATCGAAATTTACCCTCTTCAGGAATGGAAGGCTCTCTCGGTTATGCCAGAGGAGAAGTTAAAGGACCAGAAAGTAAGGAAGTTTCTGCTCAAAGCGAACCGCAACGGCACAAGGAAGACCATAGACAAGCGGGGAAGGATTCCGGTCCCGAAGTGGCTGAGAAATAAAACGGGCCTTGAAGGCGAAGTAGCGATAGAGGGCGTGGGAAATCGCCTGGTGCTAAAGAAAGGGCGGGGTTTTTAGGGCGATTGCGTTAAAATGGCCCATTCAGGCCAGAATTACGAGGGGATTGCCTTGACCCTTCCGAAAAAATCGCTCTACGGGCCTCCTGAGGCCTTATTTTTCAGGGGAACAGGGGAAAATCGGGATTTTTGGCCGTTCGATGGCCGCGTGGCAATTTGAAGGTCCGGAATCGTGGATTAGAATTGAAATAAAAAGGATTTTTGGCCTTATTGAGGCGGGTGGAGGCCGGGTTTCCCCTGGCCTCCCGTTTTCGAAAAAGACGGCAGGGCCGGATTCAAACGCCTCAATGTTTATGTGATATTAATATATCCTTGATGAAAAATGATAATTGAGATAAATTTAAAATAAATTGACTTTGACTTCAAAAGCAGGGAATACATATGAGGGTCGACGATAAATTCGAAGGAAATCTGTTGGATTATGCAGGAAAGTTGTCAGACTATTATTCTAATGTGCGTAGCGCTGACATTCGCAAATTTAAAGGGCAGTTTTTTACCCCTCAGCAAGTGGGGAAGTTCATGGCTAATCTTTTTGAGATAAATAAAAATAAGATAGAACTCTTAGATCCTGGTGCGGGAACTGGAATGTTAAGTTGTGCCTTCTGTGACCGACTATTGGATAAGGAAGAAAGTGTTTTATTAAACATCGATGCTTATGAAAATGATCCTGGACTTATACCTTTACTGAAGAAAACTTTAGAAGCGTGTAGAGATGAATTACGAAAAAGAGGACATGAATTGAATTTTAAAATTCACGAACAGGATTTTATTTTACACAATGCGATGTATTTCAAAAAGAATGATCTTTTTGGAGATCAAATTCTTAAGCTGTATGATTTCGTGCTCTCTAATCCTCCCTATTACAAACTAAAGAAAAATTCGCCCCAGTCAACTGTAATGATTGATTTAATTTCCGGTCAGCCTAATATATATGCGCTCTTTATGGCGTTATCAACGAGCATGTTAAAAACAGGAGGTGAATTGGTTTTTATAACGCCCAGAAGCTTCTGTTCTGGATTGTATTACAAAAGATTTAGGGAATGGTTCTTAGATAATACTCAGATTTTACACATTCATATTTTTGAGTCTAGAAAAGACATATTCGATAAAGACAGTGTTTTGCAGGAAAACATAATAATAAAAGCCAAAAAGGTTAATAAAGGTGAAAAGAAAAATCCAAAAGTAACCATAAGCAAAAGCAAGGATAAACTGTTCAAAAAAGTAGAAAAAATTAATTTTTCATATAGCGATATAATTCATCATAAAAATAGAGATGTAGTTATAAGAATACCTACCTCAGAAATAGACAATAAGGTCATGAGTATAATAGATTCCTGGCCTAATACCCTGCATTCTTTAGGAATGGAGATTTCTACAGGGCCGGTTGTTCCTTTTCGAGCTAAGGAATATTTATTAGAAAAATATCATCAAACGGAAATGGAAGCGCCATTATTATGGATGCATAATATACAAGATATGAAGGTTATTTGGCCTACGAAAAAGAATAATAAGGAATTAGCAATAAGCATATGTCCAGAAACAAGGGTTCTTTTATTGCCAAGAAAAAACTATGTATTAGTAAAACGATTTAGTTCCAAAGAACAAAAACGCAGACTGTACGCTGGAATATTATCGGCTTCAGAGATAGAACATGATGTTATAGGACTAGAAAATCATGTAAATTATATTCATAAACCTAAGAGAGAATTATCTGTTGACGAAACTCACGGAATAGCATCATTGTTGAATTCATCTATTGTAGATAACTTTTTTAGATCAGTTAATGGGAATACTCAGGTAAATGCAACAGATATCAGATTATTACCGTTGCCGCGCATAGACAAAATTAGAGAAATTGGCAATTATGTAAGAAAGACACAGCCAAAAATTGGCTTTGAACTTGATAGTATAATTTCAAAAATATTAAATATCGATCGTGAGATAATAAATAGGCTAAATGAAGGTGAAAAAGAATATGAGCAGGATTGACGAAGGCATCAATATTTTAAAATTAATGGGCATGCCAAGAGCTCAACAGAATGAGCGATCCGCGCTGACGTTATTGACTTTACTGGATTTAAAAAAAGAAACGCCTTGGTCAAAGGCAAAGAAACGAGCGATAAGAATACATGATATCCTGATTTTTATCCAAAAATATTACGGAAAACAATACGCAGAAAATACACGAGAAACTATTAGACGTCAAACGCTCCATCAATTTGAACAGGCGGGAGTCACTATAAGAAATCCCGATGATCCATTTCGACCAACGAATAGCCCAAAAACAGTCTATTCAATTTCGGATGACGCATTGAAAGCTATAAGGAGTTATAAGACCTATAACTGGAAAAGAACTCTACAGGAATTTGTTAAGAAAAAAGGAAAACTGCTTGAAATATATGAGAAAAGGAAGAAAAAATACCTAATTTCTGTAAATTTGCCTGATGGAGCGCATGTAAGTTTATCTCCAGGAAAACATAATGAACTTCAGGCAAAGATTATAAAAACTTTCCTGCCAAGATTTTGCCCAGATGCAAAAGTTCTATACGTTGGAGACGCAGCCAGAAAGCTATTATATAAGGATGAGGAACTATTAGAGGAATTGAAAATCCCAATAACAAAACATGATAAGTTACCTGATGTCGTACTATACGAACCTCAAAAAAGACACCTTTTTCTTATAGAAACCGTTACGGCTCATGGTCCTTTATCGCCTAAGCGACAAATTGAACTTGAAGAGACATTAAAGGACTGCGAAGTAAAAAGAATATATATGAGTGCATTTCCTGATTTTAGAGAGTTTAAGAGACACATCGACAACGTCGCCTGGGAAACCGAGGTGTGGATAGAAAATAATCCCGATCACATGATTCATTTTAATGGGCCAAAGTTTTTTACTGTGTATAGCGATTGAATTTTTTTTAAGGAAAAGGAAGAGGGGATTGCCGCTGGTTTTGGGGAGCTAAAGATATAAGAGATTCGCAAAAATATTGTTTTGTATAGTCAGCTTTTGCTCAAAAATGTTTAAACGTGCTATTTTTAAATTTAAATATTTTGCATAATATAGGGGGAGTTTTGTCTTTCCTCTTGATTCCTGATTGAGGGGGCTTCCCCAACTAAAGAAGCTAGAAAAAAGATGAAAGAAAGGGGACGAAATTTTGCGAAGCGCATTAGGGAATCTATAAAAAGTTTATTGCTAGGACTAGCTAGAAAGTTTACTTTCTGGAAAAAGAGCAGTCTCCAAAGAGAGGCCGAAGAAGTTATTGCGGAGCCCATAGCAAAACCTGAGTTATCGAAGAAGGAGGAGATTAAGACACAAGAAGAGGAAATTATTACAGAAGTAACAGAGACTCGTGGAGAAGTAAAAGTCGAGCCAATACTAGAGCCGGAGTCAGAAAAAGTAACATTGGTTGAGGAAAAAGAAGTTGAAGAACCGCAAACACACGTCGAATCAATAGAAGAAGAGGTTTCAAAAAGAGAACCTAAGAAACCAAGGATTATCAAAGCTCCAACGGAGCAAAGAATCATAAAAACTCCTAAGCAGATATTACCTGAAAATGGAATATCTAGCGAATCAAAAAAAGAACCGATTGATGTTGATTTGGGTAAATCAAGCAAAAGGAAGTATAAGCGAAGAAAGCCGCCAGAAGAATACGAAGGGGAAATTGAGAAAACGATAGGGAAAGAGGCTGAAGAAAAAGATGTTCAATTTCGTATAGTGTGCCCATTCGTAGAAATAGACTTAAACGAAGTTGGAGTTTCGCTGGTTTTGCCTGAACAGCAATTCAAGATTGATATCGCTGATAATACTCCCTTAGAAACAAATTATGAAGTTCGGCTTAATGATGGGGCAAGAGAAAAAATCTCAGTTAGGGTTAGGAGCCGTGATCAATCTGCGGCCTATATAAAAGAAAAAAGAATTCATCTCGACAAGCCTGTGGAAAGCCTTGAGGTAAAACTGCCCGACGAAGCTCAGGGAAGAACCTACCATTATAAACATCATAATATAAACCTTTATGTTTTTATTGCTGTCGGCGACAACCGGGGTCGCTTGCACTATCTTTATGATGAAGCAGGAAACATAAATCCTATTCCAAAAAGAAAGGTCTGGGTAGTGCTGAGCGATGAACTTGAATTAAAAAATAAAGAAGTAATTGTAGAAGAGGATCGCTTAGTATGGGATTCCTATAGGCTCTATCTTGTCAATTTGAAGAAAGCTGAAAGTCTGGCAATAGAAAATAAAGCCAGCGGAATCGCGGAAAGGATTCCTTGCCATAAATCCTTTTCTATCGAAGGAGAGCATCTGGTTGAAGATTATTTTATAGATGAAAGTCCACTTTTTTGTGGCGGCATTGTTAAGATTAAAGCGCCAAGCAAGAATCCTTCTGGATGGCGAGTTTGGATTCAATGTGAGAAAGCAGTTTCCAGAATGGTGGCCGAGAACTGGGATGGAGACGATGATCTAACACTTAATCTCCCCAATGATTTGCCTTACGAATACGGAGAGTTTCAATTGGATTTTTGCGAGAGACATGCTTCTAAATCTGAAGAAACATTATTTTTCAGATGGGTTAATTATATCGAATTGGAATACCCCAAAGAGCTTTTAATTCCTGATCCAAGCATAGGAAGGAAAACAGAAAGAATCGAGATTAAATTAGACGATTTGAAAAATTGGGAATTAAGCGTGGAAGAAAGTCTAAGATCAGTGATCGTGGACGACAAAACAATCAGATTTGAAGTCAAGCCTGAGATTGATATGGTTCACTTCAATATCGCAAAAAAGGGGAACAAAGATAGAAAAATAAAGTTACAGGTTATGATCCCCAGGCTGGAATGGAAATTGGGCAAGGAAAATGATTGGAGAGACAAACCGCACGTTACAAAGGCAGATGCTTTTGATTTTGATGATATTATTGTAATTAGATGCAATGACCCGCGAAATAGATACGATTTAACCGCCATTTGGGAATCGAACGGAAGCCCGCTGCAAGAGGCAAAATTAATTCAGAAAGGCACGGACTATATTCTAGAACTCGGCCAATTTTATGACACTGTAAGAGGATATGAAAAAAGCTTGACTCTGAAAGTGAAGATAGGGAAAGAATCTCAATTATTGGGAATTATTGAATTAATTGGATACCCAAAAGAGCAAAAAATCTTCAAAGAGAAAAAGAAGCATATCGTAAAAGCAAAAGACACAATTGAAAAGCATCCTAGGCGTTCAGTACCGATACCTCTTGTCAAAAGCAGAAAGAGATTCAGAAAGGGGAAGGGATTCAGCAAGGAAGAGATATCGGTGGCGAGAATGACAATTGAGAGCTTAAAGCGCATGAATATTTTTTATGATAGAAGAAGGAATACTTGTCACCAGATAAATGTGGAAGCTTTAAAAAAATTAAAAAAGGGTAATTAATATGAGTATCAACCCTCTTAAGCTAACAAGAGATGTAAGAGAAGGCTATATAAGATATCTAATGAGTTCCTTTCGTCTGAGAGACAAAAAGCTTAGAAAATTGTTTTATGAACAAGTCAAAAAATTTTCTTATACAAATGGCCCCATACTAGAAGCGACTCCGCCTTTCAAGAAGGGTTGTTCCCTAGAAAATTTGGTAAGAGAAGGGATTTTGAATAAGACCCTAGAAAACTTTATTTATGATGCTCTTCCTTATTTAAGGAACAATCCTCTATATCTTCATCAAGAGAAAGCCATAAGAAAAATATTGAATAAAAGGAATATTATTATCGCTTCTGGTACGAGTAGCGGAAAGACCGAATGTTTTATACTTCCAATTTATAACCATCTTATCAGCGAATACAAAGAAGGAAAGCTAACCCCTGGAGTAAGGGCGCTTCTGGTATACCCCATGAATGCGTTAGCAAATGATCAATTGAGAAAGCTTCGGTCAATTGCGAGAAAAATTGAGGAAAAATTTGGGGATGTTCCGATAACTTTTGGCAGGTACGTAGGTGATACAAAGGAAACGAGGAAACAGGGAGAAGATCAATTCAGGGTAAATAATCCAGGAGAGGAACCGGTTAAACGTGAACTGTTATCTCGAGAGGAAATGAGGGAAAGTCCGCCTCATATTCTAATAACGAACTATGCGATGTTAGAGTATCTTTTATTGAGGCCACATGATTCTGCCTTTTTTGACGGAGAATATGCAAAGGATTGGAAATTTCTTGTCCTAGACGAGGCTCATATCTACAACGGTGCAAACGGGATTGAAATGGGCATGTTAATTCGCAGATTAAAAGACCGAGTTTGTGAAGGAAAGGAAGGAGTTCTAACTTGTATAGCAACGAGTGCTACCTTGATGAAGGAAGAGGGAGATTTTGGCAAAATAGCAGAATTTGCAAGGAATCTTTTTGGAGAGAAGTTTGAATGGGGAGCAAAAGAAGAGAGTAAAGATATTATACGAGGAGAAAGAATAGCCTTTAAGATTGATGGAAAAAAATATCAAGTTCCTCTTCAATTCTATTCGAAAATTGAGGAAATTATCGAAGATAATCCAGAAGAATTGCCAGCTATAAAGGGATTCTACGAAATCTGCAAAGAATTCGACTTGCCCTCTGATATTGTAGATGAAGCAGGAAAGATTGCCGGCGACAACGCTAAGAAATTTTTATATGAAATCCTGTCCAGAGATGAAAAAATCGCAGAATTGAGGAATATGTTAGAATTAGGAGCGGCACACTTTGAAGATTGTGTTAAAAAGGTAATTGAATCAGATAATCCTTCTGAAAAAGACATTTTTTCGATTATTAATCTAATCAATGTTGCGATTTGGGCAAGACAGGATGATGAATCCTTGCCAATCTTGCCAGCTCGATATCATCTATTTGTTCGAGCACCTGAAGGCATTTTTGTTTCATTTTTTCCGGAGCCCAAGATATATCTAGAAAGAAGAGAAGTAAACGAAGAAGGCTATGCTGTATTTGATCTTGCTACTTGCAGAAGGTGTGGACAGGAATATCTGGTAGGAGAAATATCTGATAATAAGCTAAAGCATTCTGTTGCACAGATGGAAGGAAAAAGAAAAAATAGATATTTCCTTTTATGGGAGACAAATGAAAAGCTTGAGGGGGATGAAGACGAAGAAGTTGCAGTACCTGAAGAACTTGCCAATAAAGGAAAAATCTGGAGGTTGTGTTCAAGATGTGGAGCGATATGGGAAGAAGACGATGAACCAACGTGCGATTGCAGTAATACTGGAGATGCCACCCGTACATTAATCGAAATTGTCCCAAGGGAGGATATTCTTAATGTTTGCTATTTTTGCGGCTTGCGATCTGTAAATATCGTAAGGGAATTCGTTTTTCAGCAAGACGCTCCAACAGCGGTATTGGCTACGGCACTGTTCCAGCACATAAGTAAGAAAGATCCCAAGGACAAGAAAATTCTCGTTTTTTCTGATAGCAGGCAAGATGCAGCTTTTTTTGCTCCTTATTTAGAATCTACTTATAAGAGAATATTATTTAGACGTCTCATAGCCGAGGCAACAAGGGACATAGATCCAAAAGATATTTATACATTGGAAAAGGCTTACAATGACCTAGTTGGATTAGTTAAGAAGAGAAACTTATTGACTCCTGGCGCGGATGAGAGAAAAGAGATGTGGGGATGGATATTACAGGAATTTTGTGCGTTGGACAGGAGGAATTGCCTTGAAGGCGTTGGCTTACTATCTTTTCTTACAATTCCGCCCAGCAATTGGAAACCTATAGATGAACTCTTAAGCCCTCCGTGGAGTCTAAACGAGGAAGAAGCTGTATCTTTATATCAAATTCTCATTAATACCCTGCGCTTCAACAAGGCAATAACTCTTCCACATGGAGGACCGGCTCACTATGATGAAGTATTTGAGCGATTCCATAGAAACAGGGAATATAAGTTTCGCCTTGAAAAGTCGAACGTTAAGAAGGGGGTATATTCATGGATTCCATCTAAAGGTAGAATTAATGGAAGGTCGGATTTCTTAAAAAAGCTGCACCAAGAACTAACCGGAAAAGAAGACGATAATAAGGAATGTAATGAATTACTAAAAAAAATATGGGAAGATTTGATCAAATATTGGATTGATGATGGTATTTTTCAGTTTCAAGATCCAAAAGGGAAAGAAGGCTTGCTTTCGCAGCTCGATTATAAATATTGGCAAATAATATCGGGCAACTCAAATCACCATTGGTTTATTTGCGGCAGATGTGGAGTGATGTCGCCTTTGAATTTGAAAGGAATATGTCCGACTTACAATTGTAGGGGTAAGCTGCATCAAATAGATCCAATTGAAGACAAAGATGATATTGAGAACAATCATTATCGCTTTTTATATAGCAAACTCTCTCCAGAGAATATTGTAGTTCACGAACACACTGCCCAGCTTAACACAGACTATGCTTCGAATATCCAGCAAAAATTCATAAAAGGCAAAATTAATATATTAAGTTGTTCGACGACTTTTGAGCTTGGTGTTGACCTTGGGGAGCTGGAGGCAATATTCCTGCGTAATGTGCCGCCTGAACCCTCAAATTATATACAGCGTTCTGGAAGAGCCGGGCGAAGATTGAGTTCTGCGGGATTCACCCTGACTTTCTCTCAACTTCGTTCCCATGATTTGACGTATTTCAAAGAACCGGAAAAGATGGTGAACGGTAAGATAAAACCGCCTATTATTGAAATATGTAATGAGAAAATCGTAAGGCGTCATCTTCATTCTATGGTTATGTCCAGATTTTTTAGGAAATACAGTGATTATTTCGGTGTAGTCGAGGCTTTTTTCCGTCTTGAAGGCGGAGGAGAGTCTGGACTTAAAAAAATTAGCGAGTTTCTTGAAGGGAAACCGAATGAGCTGAAAATCTCTTTAAGAAGAACAATCCCAGAAAATATGCATAATAAATTTGACATAAAGAATTGGGGATGGATTAAAGACCTAATTGAGAAAGAAGGTTCCTTAGAGACAGCAGATTCAAAGATAAGAGATGAATATAATCGTCTTAAAGAGTTCTTTCAAAAAAAAGGCGAAGAACTGAAGCAGGTTATTGATGAGGGAGGAAATAAGTCAAAGGAGAATAAGCTAACACATGATCGGAATTGGGCAAAAGACAGAATGGAAACTATAAAAAATAGAAAACTGATAGATTTTTTAGCGACACATGCCGTGATTCCGAAGTATGGATTCCCTGTCGATGTTGTAGAATTGACACCCTTATCTGATTCAAGAGAAGCAAAGCATATTCAATTAGAAAGAGACCTAAGAATTGCAATTGCAGAGTTTGCCCCAGAAAGTCAAGTTGTAGCTAATGGATTTGTTTGGGAAAGCGGAGGACTAAAACTTGTAAGAGATAGAATCTGGCCGATATTTTGGTATGCAATTTGCCCTAAGTGCCGAAGATATCATATGCAAAGCGGCACGGTAGAAGAGACGATCCCAGCAATTTCATGCAAAAGCTGTAACGAAACTATAGAGAAACGATTCGTAAGAAAGTTTATTACTCCTATATTCGGATTTGTTACAAATAAAGAACAACAGCCCAAGATTCCAGGGGAATCGAGGCCAAAACGGGAATTTACCACGAGGCCCTATTTCTTTGATTACAAAGAACCAATCGAGAAAGAATTTGGAATTGAGAAACTTAAGATTAAATGCCGATATTCAACAGAAGGAGAATTGGCAGTAATTTGCAAAGGCAAAAAAGCATCGGGATTTTACATCTGCTTTGTTTGTGGGGCAGCATTTTCCAAGAGCCCCAAAGAGGCGCACGAGACACCATTTGGGGAGGAATGCTCTTCTTCTGTAAGAGGACCTTTTCATTTTGGTCATACGTTTAAAACCGATGTCCTTTCTCTTACATTGGAAAAGCATGAGAAGAGTCAGTTTATTAACATGAATGAGGATTTTTGGTTTTCATTATTATATGCGATACTTGAAGGTGCAAGCCAAGCATTAGGAATAAGGCGTCAGGATCTAGACGGTTGTTTATATCCATTCGAAGATAAAACTGCTTTAGTTTTGTTTGATACCGTTCCGGGGGGAGCTGGGCATGTCAAGCGCCTAATAGAAGGAAACAATCTTCACGAAGTTTTGAAAATTGCACTGGAAAGAGTCAGAAAGTGTAGCTGCGGAGAAGAGACAAGTTGTTATGGATGCCTCAGAAACTATCAAAATCAGTTTTGTCACGAACAACTCAAAAGGGGAATTATTGACAAATTCTTGACAGACAATTTAGAGAAGTAGAGGATGTTGAGTGTCATCGTTGGAAATATGAAGGAGATTGCCGCTGGTTTTGGGGAGTTATAAAAAGACTGACTGAAAATAATAGTTTTAAATCATAAATATTAGTGTAAATTAGGAGAACGTCAAAACTTGGTGTATTAGATGCCTGACGATAAAAGTTTATTGGCAAGAGCGAAAAAATGGGACCCTTCAAGTATTAACCCAAAAGATCTTTTTGAGAACCCCGATTTAGCATTGCTATGTGCGGAACAAATAGAGGGTCAATTCTATGAGAGGAAGTCTAAACAAAACCCGAAAAGAATTGCTGAGGTCATCTCGTCTTTCACAAATGTTAATAAAGAAGGCGGGATTTTGGCAATTGGAATTTCAGATGAAGGAGATATTGACGGGCTTTTAAACAGAGCAGATTTGAATGTAAACGAAATATTGAGATATCAGAGCCAAGCTGGGATTTTGACCAATCATAAGTTTATCGACTGCACAAACAAATCAGGTCAAGATGATCAAGTATTGTTGATCTATGTTCCTTATGAGCAGAACAGAGTAATCGAGACTTCAGGTGGAAAGGCTTTTATCCGGCAGGGCGACGAGACTATTGAATTGACTTATGAAAAAAGACGAGAACTTGAACATAAAAAAGGACAATCTTCGTTTGAAGATGAACAAGGATGTGTATTTGATTTGCACGATATTGCAGATGATGTACAAGAAGAATTCTTAAAATCAGTGGAACAAAAGGATAAACTTGCTATTCGTCACCCCCCGGAGGAAATTCTCCTGAATTGCCATCTCCTAAAAAAAGAAAACGGAAAACAATATTTAACGAAAGCTGGACTTCTTCTTCTGTGTAAAGATCCAAGAAAGTATATCCCTGGCGCTTATCTAAGGTTCTTAAGATATCAGGGGAGGGAGAAAAAAGCAGGTGCAAGTCAGAATATTATAAAAGACGAGACATTTTATGGACCTGTTCCAAAATTGATTCAGAAGGCGCTTGATTATATAAGAACACAGATAAAAGAATTTAACTACCTAGGAGAAAAGGGCAAGTTCGTAACAGAGCCTGAATACCCAGAGTTTGCCTGGACAGAGGCAATTGTCAATGCTCTAATACACCGTTCATATAGCCAATGTAATGCCCCTGTTTTCATTGAAATGTATGATGATAGAATCGAAATTATCAGCCCCGGACAATACCCGGTAGGTGTTACCCCAGATCAGTTTTTCCATTATCCTCGGAATCCGCACTTAATGAACGCAATGAGATATCTTGAGTTCGTAAAAATGGCAGCCGAGGGAATTCAAAGAATTAAACAAGAAATGGAAGAGGCAGGATTATCCCCGCCTTTGTATTCACCACCTGACCAGCCAAACGTAAAAGTAATCTTAAGAAACGACATAGATCGGCGTGAAGCAAGATTTGTAGGTAAGGAGGAAGCTTCAGAAATTGGGAACCTGTTTGAGATTGATATATCAGGGCCAATAGGTTCAGAGGGCGCGATCATTGAAGGCAAAGGACCGACGATTAGAAATATACGAGAAGAATTTGAGAATAAATTGAGGTTAGCTGGATGGGCAGTGGACAGCTTTACGAGAGATACTGCCATTAGCTTGCGTGATAAATATTCAATTGATGAAATAAATGATTTTGTCTCAATCTATCCTGGTTTTCGTTACGGGTTTAAGAGATTCAATGGTCTTTTACTATTATCAATAGATCCCACAGTCGAAATAAGGAATAGAGTGTCTCTACGTCAAATTAACGAAATATCTCCAGAAATGCTGAAATGGGGCATTAATAAGGCATTCGCCAAGATTAATTCAGAATGGTCTCCCTGCAATTTAATTGAAGTAAAAGATGATCATGCAAAAGCGTATCTGAAACGCGATGGCGAGCTAAAAGAAATATCCGTTTCCATTGATAGCGTAGTTCCGTCTCTCCCTACTCGTTGGATTTCATATTTTTTACAAAAGGCGAAAATTAAGAGCAATCTATATAAGATAGTCCAAAAGATAGCTTTTAGCGTATCAAAAAATGCCGCACGCCAAAGAGCAGAAGAGACCATCCGCCTTAGCGCGAAACTTAAGAAAACAATATTTCCTCTAGAGGTAGACAGTTTTAAGATTGACATGAATATTAATCCTGTAGAGCTAAGAAATGCATTTAAATTACACCATGATTTAGTCGAGACCGAGCCTGTTTTTGATTCTTCAAATCCGAAAAGTGCTGCCACTGTAATTGAGGGATTAAGTCAATTTGGTTCCTATGAAAAACCAGAAAAAGAGATACCGCTCATTATTTTGTGTACTTCTGAAAGAGCAAAAGATATGCAGATGTTGGTAAAAACTATAAAGCAGGGGAGTTTTAAATACCGAGGAACTGAGAGAACATTTGGCATTTCTATTAAACCAATTATCACAGAGTTAGTGGATACTTTTGAAGAATATTTATCCAAATGCAAAGAAATTGTTAGAGATATTCCAGAAAATTCATTATTTTTAGTTTATTGTCCTGAAGAAGCTTATAGTCGGGAGGATTATACAAGTCCTTACTATCAGGTTAAACATTTTCTTTTGGAAAAGGGATACCCATCTCAAATGATTGATGAAGAGACTCTAATTAATCAGAAGTATAAAGACTTTAATATTGCACTTGACGTTTTCGCAAAATCTGGATTTGTGCCTTGGGTTTTATCGGAAGGATTGCCTAATGCAGATTTATTTCTAGGAATATCATTTTCTTCGGTCGGGAGGGGGACAGGTAGGGAGAGAGTTTTAGCTTACGTTAACGTCTTTGATAGATATGGAAAATGGCTTTACTATCGTGGAAATGCAAGACCCATAAAATTTGAAGATAGAAATAGGGCGTTCCAAGAAATATTATTTGACATTGTTCAGGATTACGAAAAGAAAGCGAGCTTACAACGCTTACATATTCACCATGCATTTAAGCTTTCTTATGAATCAAGAAAAGAGATTGTCGAGGGCGTATGGAAGCGCGCACCACAGGCAGAAGTATCGTTTGTCTACATAAATGACCTTTCAAACATAAGGCTCTATGATAAAAGAAGCGTTGGAGATGGGAGTCTGAGTAGAGGAACCTATGTTGTCGTCAATCCAAATCACTTTTTCATATCTACAACTGGGTATAACGAATTGGGCCAGAAAGGCATAGGTACCCCAAGAATATTGGAAGTAAAAGTTAATAGATTAGGCTCAAAAGGAGATTTAGATCCGAGAATATATGCTCAGCACATATTAAGTCTCACTAAGCTGAATTGGGCTTCAACAAAAAGTTTTTGCAGAGAGCCAATCACCTTGAAATATTCTGGGGATATAGCGTACTTAATGGCTGCTTTCCTTAGGGGCATAGGTTCTTTTGCTATTCATCCTCGGTTGGAAAAGACGCCCTGGTTCCTTTAATTCCTCCGTCCCGAATAAGGCAGATTCTTCTTCGGGATCTCCCAGGTCTTGGGTCTCAGGCTCTCGATTCTTGGCTGCCAGAAACAAAGGCGCGTTTTCCTCTATATATCAGTGGCCATCAGTGTCCAATAAACTATCCCAAAAAATAAATTACCTTAGGTCCATCTCGCCCTTGATTACCCTGGCGGGCCTTTTTGGAAACCTGACTGTGCCGTAATATTCCTTCACGGCTCTGCTATTAATGACATACTTGTAGTGCTCGCCTACTTCGCCTTGAGCCGTCATGTCTCCCCTGACGCCAATGGATTTCAACGCAAGCAGGTCCTGGAAGAAATCCTCGTCCCGTCTTAAATATCCCTCGTCAAAGCTCACAAAACCGTTTTTCCAATGCCAAAAGAGATAAACCTTGTTTTCATCGTATAGCTTTCTGAGCTCGTCTGAGATGTCCTTTTTGACTTTCAGGCCTTGGTCGACGACGGTAAGGTAATAGCTCATCTCAGTCATCCCATTCGTATTCTTTTCTCAATTCTGCCAATTCTTTTTTCGTCAGCTTCTTCTCAATCGTGCTGTAATAGCAGCCGCAGTTAAGGCAGAAGGCCTCGCCTGTAATTGGATTCCTTGTGTCAAACGTATATATTAAAGAATCTTTTCCCCTGCATTTAACGCAATCCGCATGGACAGTGTGGGTTCCCATTTTAGTCACCTCGTCAACCTAACCCCTCTATTTCAATTTTCAATTTCTCCATCTGCCTTAATTTCATTTCCTTTGTTTTTTGCTTAAACCCTGAATAAATGACTTTCTTATAAGGCTCAAAGGCATTTACCATCGCAGAGTTTATGTCATGATAGTCTTCGCCTGTTAGCCAGTAGGTCATGCCGTATTCGACAGAGACACAACCATGTTCTTTGTCAAATTGCTGCAAAAATCTTAGCGTGTCTTCAGGATTCTCAAAATAGGAGCCATAGAAACCCTGCTGATTGTAATGCGCAATGAATGAGCAGTGCTGAATCAGATGATTGTAAAGACGTTTTGTGAATTTATTTTTATCGAAATTGCTTTCCAGGAATCGCTGCCAATCTTGAAGCACCTTGTCCTTTTCCTCTGCTGACATGAATTTTGTGGACTTCATATTCAATCATCTTCTCCTCCCTGAATATGGCAAATTTTTCTTCGGGATTTTCCATGTTTTCGGCTCTAACCTCTCAATCTCTGCTTGAGAAAAATACCCCCACTCTTCCTCGAAGCCCTGGACCAAGCCGTAATAAATCGTGTCTGGCACGCCTTTCCCGTCGCCAAAGTCGCTTAATTGCTCGCCCGTCTTTTCGGTCGCGAACTAGTACCAGCCGTTGAACGACTCCCAGCCCCGCAGGGCCTTCTTGCCGTCGATGTACAGGTCCTTTCCTTTAGCTTCAAATTTGGTCATCTATATCACTTTGCCTGCCGTCAAAACCAGCTCGCAAAATCCGGCTCATCGCCGGTTTCTATCGCCCGCCTTACCAGGCCGAGAGCGGTTCCGTAGTCCGCCATGAAGCCTTTGTGAGTGTGCCTGTTCCTTATCGCGTTCTTTACCGCTGACAGCGGGTCTCCGTCGTAACAAGAATAGATCCACTCGCAGTAGTTCTTCCTGCCCTCACTTGCGTCCTTAAGTATGCGCGCAGCGCAGGACGGCGTGGCATAGCCGAGCGATTCCGCTATGATGTGCGCCGTTATCCTCGGATATGTTTTCATGGTTTCTTTTAGCGAAAGCTCTTTCCTTTCTTTCATTCAATCACCTCTTTATATGAATACCCTGAAGCTAAGATGACCTTTTCCCTTTCCGATTTCTTTGCCGAACGCCCGGAAAAGCGGTTCGAGTTCAGCCTTATACCTTTTTTCAAGTTTCGTTATCTTCTGCCTCAGTTCTTTGTAATCCTCGGCGCTCAATTCATACGTGCCATCGTTGGAGCAATAGATGTTGTCGCCGATGAAGTTGAGCTGTTCCTGCGTTATTGACCCGTAAACGAATTTATATTTGGCCTTATAGACGTCGGCTCTCATTTTCATTTTTTCTTTTCACCTCAACGTCCGATTTCTGAAAATATCCGCCGTAGCCAAGAGCAGGGAACTCCACGTAATAACAGGACGTGGCCGAGCAACAGTAAGTTGGGATTAGGTTAGAAAATCCCCTGTCTTTCCTGAAGCCGCGCAAGCGGACTTTCACCTCGTGCTGAAAATGCCCCTTATCGAACATAATTCTCCCTTGTCGGCGAAGCTGTAGAATTCTCCCCGACCAATTATTACATGGTCGAGAACCTCGATGGCCAGCAAGTCGCCCGCTTCTTTCAACTGCCTGGTCAATTCCTTGTCCGCTATGGAAGGCTCCGGGTCGCCGGAAGGATGCGAATGGACGAAGATGACCGAAGCGGCTGAAGCGAGCAGAGCCGACTTGTAAACTTCCGCAGGATGAACAAGCGAAGACGTTCCGGTTCCCTGGCTCACCATGTCCACTCCGATGACCTTGTTCTTGGTGTCGAGCAAGATTGAATAGAATTTCTCCCTGTCTGTGTCCTTGAGGTTTTTGAAGGCATTGTAAACGTCATGAGAGTTCGAAAGCCTTAGAGGCTTATATTGCCTGTGCCCTTCGACGACGAGTTTGGTCTTGACCTTATAGCCTTTGTATTCGTAACCGTCGAAATACGAATTCTTAGGTTCCCTTCTTGCTTTTCTCTCTCCATTCATAAGCCTCACTTTTTGCGATTTTTTCTCTTTCCTCTGAGCACAAGATATTCCGGCACGTCCAGTTCGAAAATTTTCGTCTCAGCGAATTTCTCATTGTATTCCTCGTTGTCCTGATCAAAATATCTGTCATTGAAAGCAAAACCCGTATATTGCTGAAACGCCTGTTCAGCTTTCTTTGAGGTATTAAATAATTCGACATCCTCGTTTGTCCATGCGAAATTCTTTACCAGCACGAAAATTTTGTCTTTTTCCAAGAAACCCACCTTTTCCGCTATTTCCGTCCGGCGTCGGGCAGGCCGCAGACGGGAAAACGGCCCGCTAATATCTTCTTCCTGATGGCCTGGCCGCCGCATTCTTCAGTGGCGAGGTATTCGCACATCTGGTTATAGTCGCCGAATCCCGAGCAGTAGGAAAGACCCCAGACCTGGACCGGCCAGCAGTCAGAGGTCAAATTGCTCTGGTATATTTTCTTGGTTCTGACCTCGAACTCCCGACCTCCAAGACATACTCTTTCTTCAAAGACCATGAAATCACCCTTTCCTTCTGTTCTTCATCGCGAGATATTCGCTCCAGTCGATGCGCTCGACCTCGCCATCGGGATAAGCCAGCTCGCACTCGAAATATCTGCTCTTGTCTCCAAGGAAGTGCGAGACGCGTAAGTCGAACCGCTCGATTTCCTCGCCTGGAACGCCGTTTTCCCTCATCTCTTCGACGACTTCTTCGTAAGAAACGATGCGCAGTACTTTTGCCTTTCCATATTCGGTCAAGAACTCTTCGCCTGGATTAGGCCGCCTATAGCGCCCGAGCGACCTCACGAATGCTGAAAGTCTATGGTTTCTGCTCATCGTCCAGATCCGCTAAATCGTCTATATCAATGTACTTCTCGAACTTCTTCGCGATTTCAATCGTCTTTTCGGCTCGCTCGCCAGCAGGGATGCGCGACCCGGCCAAGACCCTGCTCGCAGAACGCAACGCGCTCATCTTTATTATTTTTCTCGTGCGCTGGTCGCTCGGCCTTACATCGCTGTACTCCGGCGGGATCTCCTCTCCGGGTTCCTTCCCCGGTTGTTTCACTTCGCTCGTCGGTTCGTAAATTCTGTTTATGTTCTTGAAATCGCCCGACTCCCTAAAGTCAAATTCGAGCGTCTGGCCTTCCTGCAGCTTGTCGAGATAGTCCTCTTCCCAGAGCGAATAACGCGCGCCGTTTATCTGCAAAACGTTGTATCTCCTTCCATCAGACGTCTCATTCTTCCAGATTTTCTCAATTTCGCCTTTCATTCGATCACCTTCGAATTGTCTTGAGCATTCGGTCTGCCCTTATTCGCGCCAGGATTCTTGTAAAATTTCGCCCTGGCGACCACGTCGGCAACGGTTTCCTTGCCGAAGACCTCTTCAAGCACTTCCTGAAGAGCAGGGTAGAGCGCTTCGTTCAGATGGAATTCCCTCTGCGCGTCTTCGGCTTCGCCCTTCGCTTCCACCAGGCCGATTTCCGCGAAATTCTCCAGCGTGCTCTTCGCCTGGTTATAGTAGCCTTTGATGTATTCCTTCGCGAGCTGCCCCAGATACCAGCGCAGGACCGGGCTCTGCGAAAAGGCAGGCGAATGCTTCGACGCAAGATGGTAGCGAAAGGCAAAAAGCGCCATGAAGCCCGTAAGCGTCCCTTTTCCCGACCTCAACAGCGAGCGCAGATATCCCACCTGCTTTTCGAAACTCATCTCGTTCAGATTCATCCTTCACCTCCGATTTTTCACCCTCTCAAGGGGAATCATGCAGTAGTTACATTTGGGGACGCCCTCCTCGATTTCCCAGATGTAGAGATGGAAGGTCGTCAAACAACCGGGACAGACGAAAGCGTAGGTCCGCCTCGGATTTTCAGGAATCATGAAGAAGTAGTCAGAAGGGTATTTTTGAAGGTAACTTGGAAGCGATGCGCTTAATGCTTTTATTGAATCAAAAAATAATCTAAAATTATAAAAAATCAGATAAAAGGGAGGTCAGAATGGCTTCACTTGGTATGGATGGCCCGTATAAGCTTTCGCAGGGAGAAATCGAAAGAAATGTTACAAAGATCTCGCCAGGTAACTATGCTTTGGGGCATATCTCAGATTCGACTTTTATTGTCAATTATGTTGGTCGCTCTGATGATGATGTGAGAGAGAGATTAAAAGATTGGCTGGGAAGCAAGTATAGCGATTTTAAATTTAGTTACGCCACTTCACCCAAAGCAGCATTCGAAAAGGAATGCAGAAACTACCATGATTTTGGTGGGAGTGAAAAGTTGGACAATGATAAGCACCCACAGAGGCCCTCAGGCTCCGGTTGGAAGTGTCCTGTTTGCTCAATTTTTGACTAAATAACTAATTTCCATTCTTCATTAACATCATTTTCCTCACGAACATCTCCCTGAACTCCTGATCCTCCAGCAATCTGTCCATTATCTGGTCAGCCTCCTTTCTTTCCATGCTTTTCTGTATGATATCTGCCCTAGTTTTCTCGTCCAGCGGCATCCCGCACCTTGAGCAGAAGCGCCTGAATATCCTCCCTGTTCGCTTTGTCGAAGTCCTTGCCCAGATATCGGGAAATAGTTTTCAGGTCGAAAAAATATCTGACAACCCTTCCAATCGAGATACCCTGAGAAAACGCGTAATCGACAAGCTGCATGATGGTTTCCTTGTTTGCATCAGAAATCGCAGAGTCCTCTTTGAGTATTGTTATCTCCCTTTCCATTCTCCTATGATAATTGTATACGTCGGGATTCATCCTTATCAAACCCCTTAAGGCTTTAAATCACGACGCATTACGCGATGCTTTTTATGCGTCGGCCGGAAGTTCAGTCAAAAGCGCAATACGTCGGGATTATAGATATATTGCTTTTTATGCTTATAAAGATTTTAAGAAAACCTTCAAACCTTATTTGCATCTATCAAAAATCCTTTTTTCCTCGTCCCATTTCCGCGTGCCATAAAGCAGCTTGTTTACCAACTTCACCCATTCGGGAAGCTCGCACAGCTCTTTCTCTGGATTCATGCAAAGAGAAGAGCTAGTCTTCTAAAATCGCTTACGAGAAAGGGATGCGGTTTGTGCGGATAAATACTCTTACAAAAGAGAGTTAAAACAAAATTATAATTTAAACTTTTCCGCAAGGCGGATCATATTTATCTCTTATTTCTTGTTCTATTTGCATCCTGCCTTGCTGCTGCATGTTAGGAGTGTAATAGACCGCGACCTTTAGAGTGCCCGTACAGTTTCTTTTCCAACAGTCTTTTCTGTCATGGTTATCTACCCTAGTTTTTACCGTGGCTGATTCACCTGCATCAATAACGTAATATTTGTCGTCTTTATCACACAGGATTACATACACGCCAGCCCTATCCTCAAGTCTGTCAGTCGAAGTATAAGGTCCTTCAAAAGAATATCCAGCAATTGTGATTCCCATTAAAAACCTCCTTAATTTTCAAATTAATATAAATCACCCTGAAGGTCAATCCCGTTTCCATGAACACTATGAACAGCTGAAAATCTCAGCAGGCGTCTCGGCCTTGCGAATGAAATGGCATTTTTGGGCCAGCTGAAAGTATTACAGTCTTAAGGCCGATGTTCTTACGCCCTTTGCTGTTCAGCTTTTATTGTCTCTCTAGCGCCTCTTTCAGCTCATTCAGACAGCCTGTACATATCATTTTCTTTCCAATCTCCGCTCCTAAGCAGCCTTCATCGTCATTTCTACTCATGCACTCTTCGCCGCAGAATATACAAGGTTTTGGCATGTCATCACCCCTTCCTCCTTAACACAACTTTCCCATTCTCCAGCTTAAACTCAAGCTCGTCTCCTTTTTTCCATCCCAGAAACTTCATTATGTTGCTCGGAATTGTTATGGAATATCTGGAGTGCATTTTGCGGTACTTTCTTCCTTCGAGATAATAGACGGTTGTCTGATTTTTCTGGATATAAGGCATATTTGAGAATTCGGCCAGGGATATAAATTGCTATGTTTAAACGGATGTTTAAACGTGGAATAGATTTAAGTCTATTTTGAAATTATAATATTGATGTCTATGAGCTTACTAAATCCTAAAGAAAGGGAAATTAAAAAATCTGTCAAAGAGAACGAAAGTGAATGGGAATATTCTGAAGAGATTCTGTATAGAAAATGTATCAAAGATATGAAGAAGATAAAAATATCTAAGATTGGACAGAAAGAAATTAAGGGGCCAATCCAAACTTTTTTGATTAATTGGGGTCGTATGGGAAGGATCCTAGAAAGTAAGAAAAGAAAGAGCAAATGGCAAAATAAATTAAAAAAATCTATTCAAATTCATAAAAACTTTTTAGAATCCACCAGGAAATTAGATTTAGAAAAAACAGACCTGAATGATTACGAAAAGAATATAAAAAATTGTTATCTTAAGATTAGATATGCTGTTGCTCCAACTTCGGCAAGCAAAGTATTACATATGCTATCTCCTGGTTTTTTTCCGATGTGGGACAATAAAATTAGGGAAGAAGTTAGAAAGGAGTATAAACCGAGAAAGATCAATGAAAGTGAAAAAGGATACTATAATTTCATGTGGGCAATTAAGGATTTTTTAATAAAATATAGGGTCGCTATCCATTTACTGAATAAACGCTACAAGAAATCGAAATTAAGAATATTGGACGAATATTTATGGATAGCATGTAATAAATGAAAACATAATAAGAATAAATCGCGATTTTCGACTTTTGGCGCAAAATTCTGGCTTTTTATGAGGACCCACTTATAAAGAAAATCTGGAAAAAGCTCAATTAGAAACTCTAAACACCCTCACCTTCCCTCTCAGCAGCTTCTCTTTTGAAAACCTGGAATAAATATAATCAGAGTAATTTTTAAGAAAATTTCTTTTTGGCAGCGTAATAAATTACACCTGCTATTAACCCTGCAATGCCAATTATCCACGCTTGTGTGGAAGCG
>Ga0315280_10003563_pt1 | contig 23795 bp, 21 predicted proteins | sample YL17G06_40_MG_FD_203697 | JGI IMG/M metagenome (GOLD analysis project Ga0315280, IMG submission 203697) | Sediment microbial communities from Yellowstone Lake, YNP, Wyoming, USA - YL17G06_40 | ecosystem: Environmental > Aquatic > Freshwater > Lake > Sediment | place: USA: Wyoming | collected... | reverse complement strand
CGAAGTGCCCTCGCGGCATGCTCTCCCGCGACCTGCTCGACCTCGCGGAAGCGCGCCTCCATGTCAAGGTGGGTCTCGTCGACCGAGCAGCCGCAGATCGAGTCGTGGGGGTGGTTCTGCAGCAGCCGCTTCCAGCAGTACCGGAGAAACGCATCCGGGTAGCTCGTGCCGGTCAGGAATGCGTACGTAGCGAGCGGCTCGGCCACACGCTCCAGCAGCCGCTGGCAGGCGTCGTTCGCCTGCTTGAGGTACATCCGGGACGAGAGAGTCCCCGCCAGCACCTGGTTGTGGCGATCCTCCCGCAGCTCGCCTTCGTGCACGCCAAGCTCGGTGTCGCCCAACGCCTTTCGCACCGCGGCGAGGTAGTCCGGCAGCGTTGAGTGGACAAGCTCCTGGTTCTCGGGTAGCCGGGCTCCGATCTGCGCGAGGATCGGCGTCAGGTTGTCCTGTGCCTGCAGGTGGTCGACGCCGTTCATCAGCAGGACCTGGTTGGTCGCAAGGTGGGGCAGCAGGTTGTCGCGCGCTCTCTCGGTGAACGCGAGAGCCTCGTCGGGGTCCTCGGGGAAGCGCTGCGCGTTGTTGTACCAGCAGGCCATGAAGGAGGCCAGCACCTCGGTGCCGTCGGGCCCGCGCCAGGTGAACTCGCACTTGCGGTCGCCCGTGAGCTGCCAGCCGCGCCCGAACACCACCGTGTCGATGCCGAAGCCCTTCAGGATCTGCGGCATCTGGCCGATGTTGCCGAACTGGTCCGGCAAGTAGCCGACCTTCATGTTCGCGCCCCATTCGTCACAGATCGCGTGACCGATCTGGAGGTTGCGAACCGTGGCCTCCCCGCTGGTGAGGAACTCGTCGTTCAGCAGGTACCAAGGGCCGATCAGTATGCGCCCCGAGGCAACGAGGTCCCGGAAGAGCCGCTCGCGCTCAGGGCGTATTCCGAGGTAGTCTTCAAGTACGATCGTCTGGCCGTCCAGGTGGAAGGCACGGAAGTCGGGGTCCCTCACGAGGAGTTCGAGCATGTTGTCGATGAGGTCGACGAGGCGGATCCTGAATGCCTGGAACGGCCGGTACCACTCGCGATCCCAGTGGGTGTGCGAGATCACGTGCATCACGACGCGTGCGGACATGGGCGACCTCCAGTCGCTGGTTCTGCGCGCATTCGTGTGCCGGTCGGGTGAGTCCTGCCGGTCGCCCGGCCCCGCGGAGAGGTGTCCGTACCGGCATGAATGAATGGGAGCTGTCGCCCTCGAATGGAGGGAGTACGCTGCGCTCTAGCAGGCTGCTGGGTCTCGCGCTGGTCATGGCCGTCATCGCTTCGCGGCCCGTGCTGGGCCAGGGCGCGCCCTCGCCACGACCCGGTCACAGACCCTCGGGACCCCGTACGGAGCTGCGTTTCGCGCCTGAGATCGGGACGAACGTCGACTACAAGGTCGCCGCGTCGTTCGACCTCGACGTGCTGTTCTCCGGCGACCAGCACATAGACGGCGACGGCCTAGTCCACTTGAAGGCCGAGTCCGTCGACGAGGATGGCAACATCCTGATGCGCGTCGACTTCGAGAGCTTCCGGATCAGGATGGGCAAGGACACTTGGGACCCGAAGGCCGAAGAGGTGGGGTTCGGCTTTCGGGCCACCCCGCTGAGGGATGTGGTGGCTCTGGACCGGAAGGCCGATTCCCTGGCGGCCCTCCTGGTCCGGGCGATGTACTCCATCATCTTCCCCGAGCGCCGCATCCGCATCGGCCGGGAATGGACGCATGCACTGCCCGCGTTCGAGACGCCCTCGGAAGTGCGACCCGCGCACCCGGACGATCAACCCAGCCACGTCTGGCAGACCATTCCCGAGGAGCTCCGCCGTCAGAAGCCGACCGCGAAGCACACCCTCGTGGCCCTGTCCGATATCGACGGAGATCGTGCGGCCGGGATCATCTCTGAGTTCACGCTCAACTTCGACCTAGCTTCCTACGGCATCGGCACCACCGGCAAGCTCGAGCTTGACATGACTAGCGAGATCCTGGAGTCGAACGGGCACTTGCGCTGCGCGCTCGCGACCGGTCGAGGGAAGCTGCACACCATGGGCGTACTGTCCGTGCCGGTTCGCAACTTCAAGCTCACGGCGAGGCTCATCGATCCCACGACAGGTCAGCCTGTCGAGTTCCTGCATCAGTATGAGCTCCCGGCGCCGCCTGGGGAGGGATCCCCGAGCGGGGCGAGCGTGCCGCGATGACCCCCACTCGACGTGAGCTCGAACGACGCTTGCGGGCGCTGCTGGCCGTGCCGGTGCCGACTACCACCCGGGTGGTGATAGGACGCGCCGTCCTCGCATCGGTACCCGAGCTGCTGCACGACATGGGCCTGCCGGCGCGCGCCCTCGTCGTGGCCGATCCCAACACCTACCAGGCTGCCGGCCGAGCGGTGACGGAGCTGCTGAGTCCAACCGCCGAGGCTCTGGTGATCGACCCGGACACCGTGAGCGACGCCCACGCCGCCACTGTGCGCGACGCCCTCGACCGCCTCGGATCCGCCACCCCGCTCGCAGCGGGGGCTGGAACGGTGAACGACATCGTGAAGCTCGCGGCGGAGGGCGCCGGGGCGCCGTACGTCTCGGTGGCTACTGCGCCGTCCATGAACGGCTACCCGTCCCCGATCGCGGCCGTGCTCCGGCACGGACTCAAGTGTACCGTCCCCGCCGCCCCGCCCGTCGCCATCGTATACGATACAGACGTTGTGGCGACCGCTCCTCAAACCATGATCGGCTCCGGCTACGCCGACCTGCTGGCAAAGCCCTGCTCCCAGGCCGACTGGATCCTTGCACGGGAGCTGGCCGGCGACCCATTCGCGGAGGAGCCGCTCCGCATCATCGACGGCGTTGTGGAGGCGGTCGTAGATGCCGGTCCGGCGGTCGCGGCCGCCGACCCCGAAGCTGTGGAGCTCCTGTGCGTCGGGCTGACGCTGTCGGGCCTGTCAATGGCAGTGGCCGGCTCGTCTCAGCCAGCCTCGGGCTCAGAGCACCTGATCAGCCACTTCTGGGACGTGATCGGCCACCGGGACGGGCGGGAGCTCGACCTGCACGGGCGGCAGGTCGGGCTGGGCTGCCTTGTTGTCTCCTCGCTTCTGGAACGGCTTCTCGCGCTTGATTCTGCCGACATCGTGCCGGCGCAGCAGCCTTGCGACGCCGCGTCGCTGGAGCCCGCCGTGCGCGATGTCTACGGGTCGCTTGCCGACGCCGCGATGGCCGAGTTCGCGGCCAAGAGCCCGGACATAAGCGCTGTTCACGACCGTGTCGCGCTGGCGCGTCGCGCGTGGCCCAGACTGCGCGACGAAATGCGGGACTGTGCGGTGACCGCCGCGACAATGCGCGAGCACCTGCTCCGCGGCGGCGCACCGACGACGCTGGCCGAGGTGGGGCGCACCCGCGAGGAGGCGCTCACGGCGGTGATGTGGGCCCGAGCGATGAGGAGCCGCTACACCTGTCTCGATCTGGCTGCGGAGATCGGCGCGCTCGATGAATGGGCCGAGGACATCATCTCCGCGGTGCTATGAGCAGACCTCCGCTCCGCGACAGCCAGGAGTCGAGCTGTCCGGCAAGCGCCCGGTAAGCTCGCGACTCGGGCTCGTTTCCCTCCCGCTCCAGGACTGCAGCGTACTCGCGTGAGAAGGTCGAGTAGACTCTGGCTACTACCAGCGTCCGAGCGACGTCCATCTCGCCGGTCTGGCTGACAGACGCCTGCCATCGCAGCCGGAACGCGCCGGCGGCCGTCTCGTAGTCGGCGCGCGATCCTGTCTCAGCGGCCGCACGCCAGAGCGCAACAGCCTGGGTCCGCGCGATGCCGTCTCCGGGGTCCGGAGCGACGAACTGCGCAGCGCACACGACGACCGCGACGCACAGATAGGCCGAGGGGAGCAGCCGGTAAGCCCCGCTCAGTGGCACCGGCGTCGCTGCCCGCGGCGGATCGCTCGTGCCACGGCTGTCGCCGTGCGCAAGCCCTGCCACTGCCAGGGCCAGCAGAACCGTGCAGTTCACGGGAGCGAACACATGCCCGACCACTGTCCCAAAGACGCACCCGGCCACAAGCGCGCCCGAGATGCCGGGGTCACGCCGCGCCGGCCGCAGGCAAGCCCACACCATCAGGCCCGACAACGCCGCGGCTACCGGGATCCCGAGCTCCCCAGCGGCGAGGAGCGGGTCGCAGAGCGCCGTGTACGGCCGGTCGAGGCCGGCTATCGACAGCCACGCTACAGGCCTAGTGGGACCGTAGGCTCGTCCGAACCCGCCCAGCCCGACGCCCACGAGGGGGCTATGCAGAGCCGCCCGGGACGCCCCTTCCCACACGTAAGCCCTGTCCGCGCTCCACTCGCCGGCAGCCTGGAGCAGCCGGTTCCGCACGGGGCTCTCACGGTCGGACATGAGCTTCACGCCCAGGGCGCACGACACTAAGATCGCGCCCAGGACGATGAGCCACCCGACCCGCCGCAGCCAGCGACCCCACACGGCAGCCCAGAGCAGGCCGACGGCCAGCGCGCCGAGCGCCGTGAACGACGGGTTCGTGGCGACGGTCAGCAGGAGCAGCCAGGCCAGGACCCAGCAGACAACGCGGGCCCGGCGCGAAGGGGCCGAGCGCGCTTCGGACAGCACCATCGGCAGGGCCATGGCCGCGAGCGCCGAGCAGAACGGCCCCCACATCGGGATGCCGAGGGGGCCAAGGTCCGATTGAGACCAGAGCTCTACCGGCGAATCGCCGACCAGGCACTCCGGGAGCAGCCGGGCGAACTGAAGCGGAAGGCGGCAGACCGCCAGACCTGCAACGACGTACGGCAGAGCGCGCCGGCCGGGATCCGAGGCGGCAAGCGCGGCCACGCCCACTGCGGCGACCACCCACGCCGCCCTGGACGCCGCCATCGCGTCCCAGCGAACCCCGATCGCGGCCGCGACTGCGACGATGCCCAGAACCGCCAAGACCCTGGGTCGCGGTAGGCCCCAGGCCCACATCCCCGCGGCCGCGCCGAGAGCGGCGGCCAGCGGCGCCAGCCGCCAGCCCATCCCCCGGTAGTCGAAGAGCAGGCAGTAGGCGAGCACCAAACAAGAACATGCTGCAGCCCCCGCCCAGCGGCGGCGGCCGGACGAGTCCTGTCGCATGGGCCTGTCTGTTTGCCGGCGTGGGGGCGTTGTCCTGCAGGGCTCCGGGGCACACGTCGGCGCATTGACGCGGCCACCCGGCAGGCGTACGCTACGACCATGGAGAGGTGAGGGCAGTGGCGCGGGAGAGCCTCCGTGAGGGCCTGTGGCGGATCGCAAGGCGCGCGGGCGCAGCCATCGCGCGACGCCCGCGGCCTGTGTCGCCCGAGGTACGGGAGACCGAGAACGAGGTCGTGGATGACGCCTTTGGGCGAGCGGTAGAGCGGGCCAACAGCAAGTTTGCCAAGGCGCTCAAGAGACTCGCGGACTGAGCGTGCCGCGCTTCCTGTCGGTGGCTGAGGTCTGGGCTATCCATGATGATCAGATCGAGCGGTACGGCGGCAAGTTGGGCTGTCGCGATGTAGCTGGGCTGGCCTCAGCCGTGGCGATGCCCCAGTCGGGCTATGGCGACGAGTACTTCCACCAGGATCTGTTCGCCATGGCTGCGGCTTACGTGTACCACATCGTCGCCAGTCACCCGTTCGTTGACGGGAACAAGAGGACCGGCATGGTGGTCGCAGATACGTCTACGCAGCTCAACGGCTACGAGATCCCCGCATCGGCCGAGGACGCGTTCGAGGCCGTTGTTCTGGCCGTCGCTCGTGGGGACATCGGCAAGCCCGAGGTGGCCGGGTTCCTCCGGCAACACGCTGTGCCCCTGACAGACGACTAGCCCCCAAGGGACTTGCCTCGCTTCCAGCGAATACCGGTGCCGCAACAGACTAGGTCGCACGACTGGAAGGGGTAGTCCCAAGATGGTTCGCGCTGGGGTTATCGGTTACGGTTTCATGGGGAGCACGCACGCCAACGCCTACAAGGCGATGACGAACGCGCAGCTCGCGTGCGTGATAGACGTTGAGGCAGACAAAAGGCAGAAGGCCGCCTGCGAGCAGGGAGTCAAGACCTACACGACTCTCGCGGAGGCGTTCGACGCGGAGGCGCTCGACATCGTCGATGTGTGCCTGCCCACCTACCAGCACGCGGACGCCACGCTGGAGGCGTTCTCGGCCGGCAAGCACGTCATGTGTGAGAAGCCGATGGCTCTCACGGCGGCCGACTGCCAGCGGATGATCGACGCGGCGAAGAAGGCCGACCGCAAGCTGATGGTCGGCCACGTGCTGCGCTTCTGGCCCGAGTACGTGAAGCTGCGGGAGGTCGTCGCCTCCGGCAAGTACGGCAAGCCCGTCTCGATGGTCTGCACGCGCGTCGGCTCGGCCCCGCTGTGGTCCTGGGACGGCTGGCTGATGGACGGCCAGCGCTCAGGCGGCGCGCTGGTCGACCTCCACGTCCACGACATCGACTGGACGGCGTGCATGTGCGGGCGCCCGAAGGCCGTGTACGCCACGGGGTCGACGTTCAGCAAGGGCACGGGCTTCGCGCACGTCTACGCCCAGTACCGGTACGACGATGTGATGGCTCTCGCCGAGGGCGGCTGGGACATGCAGACGGGCTGGGGGTTCGTCATGGCCTGCCGCGTGGTCTGCGAGAACGGCGTGATCGAGTACGGAAGCAACCTCTCTCCGGCCCTGCGGGTCTATACCGAGGGCCAGCCGGAGCCCATCGAGGTGCCCCAGGTCGAGGTGGAGGGATCGGCCGGAGAGGGAGGCAACATCTCCTCGCTCGGAGGGTACTTCCTCGAGTGCCAGTACTTCGTCGACTGCGTCACCAAGGGCGTCCCCCCGACTGTGGTGACTCCGCACGACGCGAAGCAGAACATCGAGATCGCGGAAGCAGAGATCGAGTCGATCAAGACCGGCAAGATCGTGGAGCTGCCCGCGTGACCTTGCTCGTGGACACGCACTGCCACCTGAACCACGAGGATCTTAGGGACGACCTTGCCGGAGTACTCAACCGCGCTCGCGACAACGGGATCGCGAGCGCGGTTGTTGTGGGGTACGACCTACCGAGCTCGATAGAGGCCGTGACGCTCACCACGTCGCATGCGTCTCTGGTGGCCGCGGTCGGCGTCCACCCACACGACGCTCGAACGTGGACGGACGAGACGTCGGCGCGTATCGCCGAGGCGGCCTTGTCTCCGCGCGTGGTGGCGCTGGGCGAGGCCGGCCTTGACCATCACTACGACTTCTCGTCGCGAGATGACCAGCGCCACGCCTTCCGCGAGCAGCTCGCGCTCGCCGGCAAGCTCGATCTCCCGATCGTGATCCACTCTCGCGAGGCCGAGGATGAAGCCCTGGCGATCGTGCGCGAGGTGGGGCTCCCAGTGCGCGGCGGCGTCATGCACTGCTTCCCCGGCGGGCCCGATCTGGCGCGCCAGGCGCTCGACCTGGGGCTCTACATCGGGATCACCGGGGTGGTAACATTCCCCAAGGCCCAAGCGATGCGGGACGTGGCCGCGTTCGTGCCGGCCGACCGGCTGCTCATCGAGACGGACGCGCCGTATCTCGCGCCCGTGCCTCTGCGCGGCAAACGGAACGAACCGTCGCTGCTGCCGTACGTGGTCAGGGCCGTGGCGGACGCGAGGGGCATGACCGAGAGCGACGTCGCCGGTCTGACCACCCGAAACGCGCGCGAGCTCTTCGGGGAGCTGATAGACGCATGAACATGAAGCGTGTGGCGCCGGTGCTGGTGGTGCTGCTGGCAGCTCTGTCGGCCTTCGCCACCCCCGTCTTGGCCGCTCCTCTCAAGCTCATCGTTGAGACCGTAGAGGTGAAGACCGACACGCCGCCCGTGCTCAAGGGCCCGAAGCTCTACCTGCCGGCCCGGGTCGTCTTGGAGACGCTCGGAGCGAACGTCACCTGGGATGACAAGAAGAACACGCTGACGGCGACCGTGCCCGGACACGAGGCCGCGTTCGACCTGGGCAGCACCGAGATGACGGTCGACGGCGATCAGATGGAGATGGGGGAGAAGCCAACTGTCATCGGTGGCGTCACCTACCTGCTGGACTCAGCCCTCAACCGCGCCCTGCCCCTCGAGATACATCGGTCGCCGGACGGGGACTCGATCGAGGTGAAGTACCGCTGGGAGAAGCGCTCCGTCAAGGTCCAGGAGATCATCAAATGGCCGCGGTTCTTCGTCGGTCGGCCGATCGCAGTCGACGGTGAGTATCGGGGCTGGTCGGCGAAGGGCCTGGACGGCCCGGTGTGTCAAGGCCCTCCGCGGAGGCGCACCGACTGGCTCGTCAAGGACGACACGGGGGCCTTGTACGTGACCGGGCGCCGGCCTCCACTGGACCCTTACACCGATGCCGGCAAGCACGTCTCGATCGACGGCACGACGGCCGTCAAGTCCATCAACGGGCACACGGTTCCGTTCATCAAGGCTGACACAGTGACCCTCGGCTAGGGGGGCGGGCCTATCCTTGACGCACCCTCCGGCTCCTGCTACATTCACGGCTGCCCCGACAGGGCTACTGTGGCGAGCGTAGCCAAGCTGGTCTAAGGCGCCAGACTGTGGATCTGGAGATCACGGGTTCAAATCCCGTCGCCCGCCCCATCCTCTGATTGCCGCCGCGCCCCGAAGAGGCATTCTCTTCGGGGCGCCGTGCTGCCTTGGGCCCCGAACGGGCTCGGTTACGGAGCGCTGTTGTGTCTGTGAACGAAGCTAGAGCGGCTCAGCTTGCCCCACCCCGGGGCACGGTCGACCTGCCGCCGGCGGCGATGGCGCGACTCGGGCTGGTGACTGCGGCACTGGAGTCGGTCCTTGACCGTGCCGGCTACCCGGCCGTCCGCACGCCCGTGTTCGAGCGCTTCGGACTGCTCGCCATGCGGGCCGGCGACGCCATCCGGCAGGCCATGCTCACGTTCACATCCGAGCGCATCGAATATGCGCTCCGACCTGAGATGACGACCCCGGTCTGCCGCCTGGTGGCCTCGGGGCAGCTTGGCAACGGCCCCGTCCAGCGCGTGCGCTATTCGGGGCCCTGCTTCCGCTACGAGCGCACCGGCTCCCGCCGAAACCGGGAGTTCACGCAGGTCGGCGCGGAGTTGTTCGGCGTGCCCGGACCGTTGGCCGATGCCGAGATAGTGTCTCTCGCGGCTGCTTGCGTGGCGGCGGTCGCGCCCGGGCTCGCGCGTGTCCGCGTGGGGGACATTCGGGTGTTCGCCGGAGTCCTGGAAGCGCTCGCACCCGCCCTCCGCGCCCAGGCCGCCGCCTTGCTCGACGACGCAATGGCCGTCGCCGAGTGCTGCGCGTCTTATGAGAGGTCGCAGGAGGCCCCGGAGGAGACCGGCTCGTGGCTGCGCGAGATGGTGGCCGCCGTCTATCGCCTCCAGCAGCGTGTGGGGTGCGCCGAGGAGCTTGCCGTGTCGCCTCCGTCCGTCTACGACGCCACTACGGTACCCGAGCTGGTCTCATCCCTGCCCTCAGCGGCCAGTGACGCGACCCGCCGGGCCCTCGAGGGGCCCCTGGGGCTGGAGCCGTGCCTCGCCGACCGGCTCATCGAGGGCACCAAGGTGGCGGGCTCGATCGACCACGTGATCGCCGCCGGTCGGGAGCTCTACGGGGACACCGCCACGGCCGGCCTAGACAGCCTTCGCACCGTGTGCGAGTGGTCCTCGGCGCTGGGGGTCGACGGAGTGGAGGCCTCCCTGGGAGTGGCCCGGGGCTTCGAGTTCTACACTGGCACGGTCATGTCGGTCAGCATTCCCGGCGTCCCGGGTAGCCCTGCGCTCGGCGGCGGCGGGCGCTACGACAACCTGGTCGCGGAGATCGGCGGTCCGAGCACGCCTGCCGTAGGCTTCGCGCTGGAGGTAGACCAGCTCGTGTCGGTGGTCGAGACACTTGGCCTGCTGCATGAAGCCCCCGCGAGCGCCGTCTTGTTCGTCCCAGACTCGGATCCGGCACGGGCGCGCGCGGCCGCCCTCGCCGTGGCGGCGCGCGCCAAGGGTCTCACGGCCCCGATCCACCACGCGACCGAGCCGATCGGCACCGGTCTTGTCGTGAGTGTGCCGGAGTCGGGGCCCTGCACTGTGGCCGGACGCGCCTTCGACGGGTCCGACGCCATCGTGGACGCAGTCGCCGCCGAGATCGAGAAGGGGTGTTCCGCGTGAGCGGCGATGCGATACGGCTCGCCCTGCCGAAGGGCAGCCTCGAGAATGACACGGCCAGCTTCCTGGCTGGCGCCGGGATCGTCCCCGAGGGGTACGTGGGTGGCCGCGACTACAGGCCGAAGCTCGATATCCCCTGGCTCGAGGTGAAAGTCCTGCGGCCGCAAGAGATCCCGATGTACGTGAGCCAGGGTTACTATGACTGCGGCATCACGGGCCTCGACTGGCTGCTGGAGACCCGTTCCGGCGATGAGGCGGAGGTGCTTCTCGACTGCAGGTTCGGCCGGGTCGACATCGTCGCCGCGGTGCCGGACTCGTGGGACCAGGTGAACAGCTTCGCGGACCTGGTGAACCTGCCGCGCGAGGTCAGGATCTCAACCGAGTACATCAACCTCACCCAGGACATGATCCTGCGCACTACGGGCGTGGAGCCCACGGTCCTCACGCCCTGGTACTCGGTGCGCCGCCACCGCTACTCGAACGTGGTGCTGATCCTGTCCTTCGGGGCGACCGAGGGGAAGCCGCCGGAGGACGCGGAAGCTATCGTCGACAACACCGCGACAGGCAGCACGATCAGGGCCAACAACCTGAAGATCGTCGACAATGTGCTGACCGGCTCGACCGCGCGCTTCGTTGCCAACCGAGGAAGCCTGCACGACCCAGTGAAGGCCCCTCTGCTCGACGAGCTGTGCGGGATGTTGGAGCAAGCCGCCGCAGTGCCGCACGAGGACGTGCTGCCGGGGCTCGGGAGGCATGTCTAGGGGACGCCACTCAACCGTACGCCACGAGCCGGGCCCGCCGGTTCAACTTCGGTGCCGGGAGAGGTCGTAGATGCGAGCGCGACCTGCCACTGCGAAGACGCGCACCATGCGCATGTCATCATCTACCTCGTACACGATACGGTAGTCACCTCTGACGCGAAGGCGGTAGTCGGAGCCGTCGAGGTGCTTGGCGCCTGGGGGCCGAGGCGCATCCTCAAGCAGGCGCGCCGCGTTGAGCACATCCCGCCGGACGTTGGGATGGAGCCTGGCCAGGTCCCTGATTGCCTGCGGGTCGATGACCACCCGGTAGCACTGACTCACAGCCCCAGGCGCTCCTTGGCTTCGTCCAAGGTCAGGAACTCGCCGGAGGACGTTGCTCGGCGTTCTCTGATGAGCTTCGCGTCTGCCGCATCGAGGGCTGCCTCGCGGGCCGCGCGGCGGCGCGTGAGCCACGCCCTCAGCGCGCGACCCGGGCCGCAAACCAGTTGCCACACGCCGCCCCTCGCGGCCTGGGTGCGGAACACGCCCCTCACCTCCTGCATCAGCCTAGACCGTGCCGGCCGAGGTGTCAACGATCGCCCTCACACCTCACTTCTCAGACCAGGCACCCCCACATGCGCCCTGTCTCGGGACCGTCGCGCCGGTGCGAGTAGAACAGGTCGGGCCGGGCCAGCGTGCAGGCGCCCGTGTCGACGATGGCATCGGGTGGAATGCCTGCGGCACGCAGGGCCGCCACAACCGCGCCTCCGAGGTCCAGACGGCGCTTGTCGGGTGGACCACTGAAGAAGCGCTCCCTAGCGTCGCCGACGCCCGCGAACGCCTCCCACACCTCGGGGCCGACCTCGTAGCCGGTGCGCACGCAGGGGCCGACGGCCGCTACGAGGGCCCCGGCACCCCTGCCTGTGAGCGCGGAAAGAGCCCTCACCGCCTCCCCGATCACCCCCGCTGCGGCGCCGCGCCAGCCGGCGTGAATGCAGGCTCCGGCCCCTGTCTTTGGGTCAGCCACGACAACCGGGGCGCAGTCGGCCACTTGAACAACCAGTGTCGGGCCCGCCCCGGAACGGACAAGCGCGTCAGCCTTACCTACGCGCGAGCCCTGGTCCAGTATACCGGCTCCTGCGTCCGACTCCCCCGCGACGGTGACCCCGGTGCCGTGCACCTGGCGACAGAGCACGCAGGACTCGAGGTCGATGCCGGCGGCCCCGGCGAAGGTGTGTCGGTTCCGCACCGCGATGGACGGGTCGGCCTCCTGGTGCAGAGCAAGGTTGAGTGTGTCCCGCGGCGGGGCTGAGCAGCCGCCGATGCGCGCCGAGAAGACGGCCCTGGATCGGCCGAGGGGCACCTCGAGCCACGCGACACCGCTGCGCTCGCGTACGTAGTCTGCCGGCTCAGCGGTCAAGTTCATCCGGCTCCGGTCCTCCGGCTTGGCTGCGTTCACGGGGAAGGCCCGCCACAACCTGCCACGGCAGCGACCCGGGCGCGTCGCCGGGGCCGCGCAGGAGAGCCGCCTCATCGATCCCCGCCTCAGCCAAGGCTCCGGACCACACGCTCGGGGCCTCGGTCTGCCTCTCGGCCATGATCGCCAACGCGCGGCCGAGGCGTCTGTCCCCGCGAGAGATGCCAGCCTCCATCGCTGCGTACCGCACGCTCCCCAGGCGTGGCTCGACATTGCGACCCAGCAGCCGCAGGCCCCGCTCCAGCCGCGCCATCGCTTGGCGCAGCCTGGCCAGGTCCGCATAGGGCTTTCGCTCGAGCGGCGTGTGCGGCTTGGGCACGAACGGGCCCGCGCTGACGACGACGCGCGCCCCGCGTACGGCACGGCTCACCTCTTTCACAAACGCGATCAAGCTCGCGTCCTCAGTCTCGTCCGCGGCTGGAAGACCGAGCATGAAGTAGAGCTTCACGGTCAGAAAGCCCGCGATGATCGCGGTGCGAGCCACCTGGATCACGCGATCCGGGTCGAGGGGCTTGCCGATGCGGCGACAGACGTCCTCGTCCGCGGACTCGGGAGCCAGGGTCAGCGTGCGCTGACCGGCGTCCGCCAGCGCGCGCAGGCACTCCTCCGACAGCGCATCCGTGCGGCTGGCGGACAGAGTGACCTGCCGGCCCGCAGCCGCGAGGGTCTCGACGATCGATAGCAGCTCGGGGTGATCGGCTGCCCCCGCACCCAGAAGGCCCACCCGCCCCTCTTCGCCCGCTAGGTCAAGCACCGAGCCTGCGGAGCGGAACCTTGCCCGACCGTAGCTCCACGGCACGATGCAGAACGAGCAACGCCGCGAGCAGCCCCGCGCGATCTCCACAAGGCGGACGTCGGCGAACTCGGTGTGGGGCGTGAGGATGTCGGTCGCGGTGGGCAACGCGTCGATGGGCCCGGCACATGCGCGCCGCACGCGCAGTGGTTCACCATCGGTCGTCCGCACCGGGTACAGCAAACCGCAGGGCGCCTCAGCCACCCCATGGAGCGACGGGGCGTAGACGCCGTCGACGTCGGCCGCCGAGCGAAGCAGGTCGCCCTTCGGAGCATCGGCGACCAGCCGGTCGAGCAGCTCGGGAAGCGCGAGTTCGCCCTCACCGATGAGCACCAGGTCGGCGATCTCGGCTAGGGGCTCGGGGTTCAGTGAGGGCGCCGCCCCGCCGACGAGCACGATCGGATCCGTGTCGCGGCGCTCGGCGGCGAACACCGCGAGGCCTGAGCGTGCCAGGAGTCCCGTCACGGCCGGCGCGTCCGTCTCGCAGGATAGTGAGAAGGCGAGCACGTCTGCCGAGGCGGGTGCGAGCCCGCACTCGAGGGTCCTGGGACCCCCGCGCCGAGCCCACGTGTCGGTGAACAGGCGCTCAACACGCCAGCCAGGCTGCGCCTCCGCCAGGCGTCGTGTGACCTGGAACCCCAGGCTCGACATCCCGACTCGGTAGGTGTTCGGGTAGGCCAGAACAAGCAGTCGGGCGCCCTTCCGATAGGCTTGAGGTGCCCACGTGCGCCGCTCAGCCGCCAAGAGGTCCGTGGGCGCGGGGTCCCGGGCCCGATAGGAGTGGGTTCGAGCTGGCTTGCGGCGGCTCACGTCAGCGGCCTCACTGCGGCTCCGCGGGAGTGGTCGGCTTCGGCTCTGCGGCTTGCTCTTCGAGGCTGGCCACGGCCGCCACGAAGCTGCCGACCTCTTGGAACTCCTGGTAGACTGACGCGAACCGCACGTAGGCCACCTCGTCGAGGTCGCGCAGTGCGGCCATCACGCGCTGGCCGATGTCCTCGCTCGTGACCTGCAGCAGCCCGTCGTCCCGGAGGCTGTTCTCGACCCCCAGTACGACCTCGTCTATCTGCTCAGCCGTGACAGGCCGCTTCTCGCAGGCCTTCTCGATCCCGGCTCTGATCTTGCCAGTCTCGAACGGCTCGATAGCCCCGCTCTTCTTTCGCACGGTGAGCATCGTGCCCTCGATGCGCTCATAGGTGGTGAAGCGCCGCCCGCAGTGAGCGCACTCGCGCCGCCGGCGCGTAGCAGTGCCCTCGTCGGTGTCCCGGGAGTCGAGAACGCGAGTTTCCTCCGATCTGCAGAACGGGCAGCGCACCTGGTGGCGTCCTCTCTCGCAGAAGGCGATTATACCAAGAAGCGCCGGCACTCGGCGGAGGTGGGCGGGCGTCCTGGCCGCGAACAACGCCCGGAGACTGTCGCTCCGAGGAGGTCTAGCATGACCGTGTCGCTACTTGCCGGGGCCGCGCTGGCTGTCAGCGCGGCGCTGCCGACCGATGACGCCCTGCGTCTGCCGAACGCCGAGCCGCTGGTCAGCGTGTACTACTTCGGTCACTGGTGGGAGCCGTGGAAGAGCGACGACGAGGCCATCAGAGCCGACTTCCGCCGACTGCGGGAGATGGGCTTCAACACGTTGCTCTGCGACCACGAGTGGTCCCAGGCCATCGACCGTGACTGGCACTGGCTGGACCGCGAGCAGCGCCTGGCCGCGGAGGAAGGCATGACCATCGTGCCCTGGTTGTCGGCCAAGACCTGGAGCGACCTTGGCGATGACGACCGGCCGGCGCTCGTGAAGTCGTGGTTCGGGGTGGACATCGCTTTCGGTCGCCTGCAAGACGGCTCTCGAGGCGCTGTGCAGCCATGGGACGACGGCACCATCCGCGCGGGAGCGGCCTATGCCGGCCTGTACCTGGACCGGTATGCCGAGTCCGGGGCGACGCTTCGGGTCCTTGGCGGCGACGTGGCCAAGCCGGTCGTCGGCCTCAGCGTCGAGCAAGCCTGGGGCGGGCCGTCGAGCTTCGATGAAGGGACGAACACCCTCTTCTGCCGCTGGCTTGTGGACAAGTACGGTGGCGACCTATCCGCCCTCAACGCGGCGTGGGGCACCGGCTACAAGACGTTCTGGGAAGCGGACCCCACGGACAAGACGCTCTTCGACTACCCGGCCGCGTCCGAGGGAGCGGAGAAGCCCGCTGTCGAGGATCACGTCGAGTTCCGCTCACAGCTCGTCTCGGACAGTCTGGCGAGGCAGGCGGGCCTGCTGCGGAAGACCCACCCGGAGGTCCTGATACTAGCTGAGGTGCCCTACCAGTTCGAGAGCCAGCACCCGCACGCGGTTAGCTACCGTGTCATGTACGGCTGCAACCCGAGCATCTGCGACTACGCGGACATCGTGCTGTTCCGGTGCGCCGGGATGATGAGCGGCCCCGAGGAAGACTACCTGCGGGACTACAGGGCGCGAACCCGCAAGCCGGTCGTCCTTACATACCGCACCTTCTCCGACTGGGGTCAGATGCCCGAGGCGGCCGAGATGATCGCCGACCAGGCGGCCAAGCTGGGCTCCGGGCTGGGGTACTACAGTTGGAACGAGATGGTCGACGTGCACCTGGTGGCGCCGGGCCTAGGAAGCCCCACCAACAACATGACGGTAGCGCCCGAGGTGTCCGCTCGGATGATCGACTTCGTCGGCAGTGTCAACAAGCTGTACATCGGCAAGGTGGGGATGGGCTAGGCGGCCCTGGCAAGGGCACCGGCGCCTCCCGGGCGAATGAGCCGCCACGACTCCACAGAGGTGCCGGCCTGGTGCAGGAATCCCGCGCCTTAGGTGACAGCAGCGGCTTGGGCGGCCCTGACGTTGGCATGGCAGCGTCGAGCGGCCTCACAGCCCGCACGCTCATCGTCGCCGTCGTGCTCAGCCTTGTGTCAGCCTTCTGGGTGCGTGAGGTGGAGATCGTCCGCCTCCGGTGCCAGGTGACCGAGTCGGTCCCGACAATCCCCGCGCTGGCGTCGCTCCTGCTCCTCGCCGGGCTTGCCGCTCTGCTGCACCGCGGCCCCCGGTGGCTCGGCCGCATGGCCCTCAGCCGATCCGAGGTGCTCGTGGTTTTCTCGTTCGTCGGTGTCGCCTCGGTGATGTCCTCGGTGGGCGTCGTCCGCATGTTCCTGCCGAGCATCACCGTGCCGCGCTACTTCGCCGTGCCGGACAACCGCTTCGCCCAGCTCGCGCCGAACCTGCCGGCGTGGTACGCGCCGCGCGACGATGAGGTGCTCCGGCAGTTCTTCGAGGGCTCGGACCGGCTCGGCGCACTGCCGGAGCCGACAGGCATCCCGGTGCTCGGACCGGTCATCGATCTAGTCCGCAACGCCATCGAGACAACCGGGGCTGTGCCATGGGGCGCCTGGGCGACACCGCTCGCGGTGTGGACGGTCTTCTTCACAGCCTACTTCGGCGGGGGCCTGGCGCTCGCGGCCCTCTTGAGGCGGCGCTGGAGCGAGGATGAGCGGCTCACCTTCGTCTTGGCGGACTTCCCCATCAGTCTCGCCGTCGGGTGGCAGAGGGTCGGTGGCGTTTTCCGCACACCGTGGTTCTGGATCGGCTTCGGTGTGGCGTGCCTGCACAACGTGCTCAACATGCTGCAGGCCTTCTACCCGGCCGTGCCGGCGCTGGGCGTCTCCTACCCGCTGGGGGAGCGCATCTTCACGGAGGAGCCCCTCGATGCTCTCAGAGGCCTGGGGATCTGGTTCCGCCCGGAGACCGTGGGCCTGGCCTACTTCATGCCCCTCGACGTTCTGGGGTCGAGCACGCTGTTCTTCTTTGTTACCCAGGTTGAGGCTGTGATGGCGCGGGGGTCAGGCTTCGACGTGCCGGGCGCCCCGTTCAACACCGAGCAGGGGATGGGCTCGTTCGTGATTATCGGCCTCGTTGTGCTGTGGGGCGCGCGCCGGTCGATCGCCGGATCGGTCCGGCGCGAGCCTGGCGGCCGATGGGCCGCGCTCGTGCTCGGGCTCGCCGCGGCGGTCGTTCTCTGCATCGTGTGCTCCGCCGGGTTCCCGCTACGGCACGCCCTTCTGTACTTCAGCCTGGGCGGGCTGGTGATGGTCGCGCACGCCAGGATACGCGCCGAGACCGGTGCGCCGAATGTGTGGCTCTTCCCGTTCGAGGGCCAGCGGGCCGCCCTGCTGAACTTCCTAGGTACCGAGGGCATGAAGGGCGGGGCCAACTACCACGGGGCCACGATCTTCGCGCAGCTCTTCTTCTTGAGCCGAGGTTACTCAGTATCCGTGCCGGCGACCCACCTCGAGAGTCTGGAGATCGCACACAGAGCCCACATCAGCCCGCGAGGAATGCTCGCGGCGGTCGCCGTGGCGATTCCGGTGGGCCTGGCGATCGCGTTCTGGATGCACCTTTCGACCTACTACGAACTGGGCGCCAACGTGCTCGAGGGCGGGGCGAGCGAGGGCGGGTACCGAACGTACCTTGCCCGAGAGGCCTACCAGAACCTGTCGGACGCGATCACACTTCCGGTGGCGCCGGACAAGTGGAAGATGGGCGCGACGCTCCTGGGCGGGTCCGTGACTCTGGTGCTCGTGGTTCTGCGGCGCGCGTTCCTCCGCTTCCCGATCAACCCGCTCGGCTTCGCGATCCCGACGACGCTAACGTACGCGCTGTGGTGGCCGTTCCTGCTCGCCTGGATCCTCAAGTCGGCCGTTCTGCACGTCGGCGGCGTGTCCACCTACCGGAAACTGGGGCCAGCATTCATCGGCCTGGCGCTCGGGCACTATTTCACTGCCGGCATCGTATGGGGCGTCATCGCCATCATTGGTGGCGAGTCCACCGAGCGTTATCAGGTGTGGTTCGGGTAGCTCCCTTACCCGCTGCCCTCTCCCACGAGGAGGTGTGCTCGCGCGTGCTGGGGCTCCCGGGCGGAACGGTGGAGGTGGCGGACTACTCGGCTGAGTGGCCGCGGCTCTTTGAGGAAGAGGCGGAGCGCATCCGCGGCGCCGTCGGGGAGTGGATCCTGGCCATCGAGCACGTAGGTGGCACATCCATCCCGGGCATGGCGGCGAAGCCGATCCTTGACATCGCTGTCGGCGTCGACGACTTCGACGAGGCCGGGGCCTGCGTCGATCCGCTGGTCGCGCTCGGCTACGAGTACCGGGGCGAGCATGGCATACCCAGGCGCCACTACTTCGTGCGCGGCGAGCCCCGCACGCACCACATCCACATGGTCGAGGTGACGAGTCCCGGGTGGCATGAGACGCTGGCGTTTCGGGACTATCTCATCGGCCACCCCGATGAGGCCCGGGAATACGCAACGCTCAAGCATCGCTTGGCAGTCGAGCACCCAACCGACAGGCTCGCGTACCAGGCCGGCAAGGAGCAGCTCATCCGGCGGATCGTGGAGCGAGCGCTGGGGGGCGCAGCCGCAGAGGACCAAGGGATCGTGCGAAGGCCCTGACCGGCCCCTGTACCGCTTCCTGGAGGACCGTGCGGGCCTCCGGCGAACTGCCTGAAGCAACCGTGCACTGGAGGCGCCCGCAGGTGACCCGCGCGGAGTTCGAGGCGCTTCGCGACCAGCCCGAGAAGCGGATCGAGGCAGACATCCGCTTCGCTGAACAGCGCCCGACGAAGCCCCTGCGAGTCGCGGAGGACATCCGCATAGCCAACCCCGATGGCGTGGACCTGCGGCTCAGCATCACGTGCAACCCGAGGACGGGCTCCAAGTCCATCAACGTGCACGTCCCCGGTGTCGGCCCGATCTGCCGACTGGAGGCCGATAGCCGGGTCCACCCGCCCGCCGGGCGCAGCCACAAGCAGGGGCTGCTGAACGAGGAGTGTCCGCGGCGGAACCTGCCCGACGACGTTGCCGACCGTCCGGATCTCGATGGCGTGTCCGTGCAGGAGCTGTTCCGCGTGTTCTGTCAGATGGCGAACATCACACACGTTGGGGCGTTCCATTCTCCGGATGAGGGGAGGTAGCGCTATGCCGCCGCTGTCAGCGAGTGAGGTCCTGGAGGCATGCCGTAGCGCACCTATTGCGCTGGCTGTTGACGGCCTCCTGACGGGTCTCGTGAGGATCGAGACAGGTCTCATGTATCCGGACGGGTCTCATGTGGATGTCTTCCTGGACGAGCAGTCCAGTCTGTTCCCGGAGCGCAGGCTGGTGCTCACCGACGCCGGGCAGACGACCGCCTGGCTGCTGAACGTACCCATGAAGCCCTGGCTATCGGCCAAGCGCCGGGCCTTCCTCGAGGACGTGCTGCGTGTCCTAGACGTACAGCAGGACGGGGCAGCCCTGGAGTACAGGGTCGCTAGTCCGCGAGAGCTAGGCCAGGGCGTGGTGCGCCTCGCCCAGGCCTGCGTGAGGGTCGCGGACCTTATGTTCACCAAACGCGCCGCGCTCGAGACCGCTTTCGCCGAAGAGGTCGAGGAGGTGATCTCCGCTACCGACTTGCCGTACGAGGCCGGCGTCGAGCTGCCCGGGAAGTACAACAAACCCGTGCGGGTGGACTTCCTCGTACACGGAGCCCGGCAGGTCAATGGCGTGCTCGGGCTTTCGTCGAGCAATCGCTCCACAGCACATACGACCGCCAATGAGGTGTTCCGCCGTTGGCACGATCTCCGCGGCCTGTTGGACATGGGCCGCCTTACCGTGTGGGACGACCGCTACGACGTCTACCGTGATGACGACTTCTGCGTGCTCGGGGAGGTCTCCACCGTGATCGCGCTGTCCGACAGACGCCGGTTCTCATCGGTGATTGCGGCGTGACGCCCCTCACTGCCTGCCCCGCTCCTTCGCTATCGGGTCAGCGGCCTGATCGCCCCTCACCCCGCCCTCTCTTCACAGCGCGGGGCGAGGGAGCACCCCTACTCCCACGGGTACAGGAGTACCTTCCCGGACTGCGCTGTGAGCTGGAGCTCGAACGCGTCCTTGACCTGCGACATCGGGAAGCGATGGGTGATCAGCATGTCCAGCTTCTCCCCGACGTGCTCGATCGTCTGCATCATCGCCGGCGTGCTCGCCAGGTTGTAGTGCCACGAGCCGCAGGCTGTGAGCCCCTTGCGAATCAGGTCGTTGCTCACGTGGATCGTGAGATCACTGGCCTCGCCCACCAACGCTACCGAGCCCTTGCGCCGGGTCGCGTCGATGCAGAAGCGCTGCGCCTCCGGTGTGCCGGCGCATTCGACCGCCTTGTCGACGCCCCGGCCTCGCGTGGCGTGCATGACCTGGGCCAACGCTGTCGGATCGGTCGGGTCCACGACCATGGCCGCCCCCAGCCTGAGCGCAAGCTCGCGCCGGTACTCGACCGGGTCGCACCCGATGACGCGCGCGCCCCTGTGTGTTGCGTTGATGATCCCCCCGAGCCCGACCGGCCCGAGCCCGGTGACGAGCACGGTGTCCAGGCCGGACGGCTTCAGCAGGTCAAATGCGCCGAAGGTCGGGGCAAGGCCGCAGCAGGCCATGCCGGCATGTTCGTAGCTCATTCCCTCGGGGATCGGGACGAGCAGCCAGTCGTGCTTCAAGAGGTACTGCGCCATCGTCGCCTTGCCTTCGGGCGAGCCGGTGAATGCCTCAAAGTCCGGGCAGTGCTGGCAGTGGATGTACTCCCCGGAGAGGCACAGCTCGCAACGGCCGCATGGGTACTGGGGCATGACGACGACCCGACCTCCCGGCCTCACTCCGCAGGGCTGCGCCACCTCGACGACCTCGCCGACGCCTTCGTGTCCGAGGAACTCGCTTTTCCAGCCCTCGCGGTACGCCTTGAACTCAGTGCACATCGGCGCGATGTGCACCTTCACCAGCGCCCAGTTCTCCTTCGGGCGCGGGTCCGGGGCGTCGATGACAGCCACCTCGCGCACGCCTGTTATGGCGACCTTCTTCATGAGCGGGTCCTTTCTAGTCCTTCGGCCCCAGGACTCTGAGGGCCACTATCCGCGAGTACCCCGAGGCGCCAGAGCCGTCGTTGGTCGCGAACACGGTAACGCGGACGGCGTCGGCGTTCACGGGCTCGATAGCGTGCTCGACGACGGCCGACGAGTTCCCTCTGACCCGCGCGACGGTCCTCCACTCGCCGCCCACTCGGCAAGCCACCTCGTAGTCGCGGATACCGTAGGCAGCAGCGTCGGGATGGGTGGCCACCACGATGCGAGTCACCGTCCGGGCCCTACCGAGGTCCACCTGCAGCCAGTCAGGCACCTCGTTCACCGTGTCATCATTCCAGCCGCCGTCGCGTGCCCAGTTGCCGCCCGATACATCGTCCGTCAGCGCGCTCGAGGCGGGGTAGCCGGGCACCTTCTCGGATGACGCGGCGGCCGTCGCGCCCATCGCCGGCAGGGCCCAGTTGACCAGGTCGCGCTCGCTGCCAAGCTCGGGCCCCTCGTGCGGGGTCAGCTCGATCTCGACAGGCACGACGGGCAAAAGGCGTACAGGCCCGAACAGCCCTGTGACCTCCTGGCCGGGGTAGACATAGGGCGTCTGGTTCGCGATCTTGTAGTGAGGCCCGAGCGTGCCGAGGACCTTCACCGAGATGTTTGCCGCGCCGGCGTCCAGCAGCCCCGTGAGGTCGAACTGCCACGGGGGTGCGATCCTCACTCCGGCGCTCCGGCCGTTCACGAATGCCTCGGCCGTGCCGCGCACCCCACCGAGGTCGAGCGTCCATCGCGCGTCCGCCCGCTTCGGGTCGGCCGGTAGCCGGGTTGTGTACACGACTCCGCCGGAGTAGCTCTGCAGCCCCTGCGTGTGCCAAGACCCGAGCGGCAACTTGCCTTGGGCGCAGTCGAACGTGATGGGCGTGTGGAACGGAGCGCCACCGAACTCGCCAGGCCGCTGCATGACGCGCAGGGCGGCCCGCCTGGGGCCGGTGCCGGCGCCGGCGGGTATGTCGATGCGGCCGCTGTTGACGGGCAGCTCCTCGCCGTCCACGAACGCGCGCACCCAGCCGCGCACTTCGAGCTTGATGCTTGTAGTGCCGGGCGGGGTCGTGAAGCGGTACCAGCCGATGCGTTTGGTGTCGTCCGGGCGGCAGTCGTAGCCCACCTCGACGTAGTCGGCCGGACGGCCTTCGCGCTCCAGGAACCACGCGTCCGGCAGTGTCGGCCCGCTCGCCCGACTCCCGGGCATGTTGACGATCCCATCCCAGGGCTGATCGCCGAGCCTCCCGACCACGTAGGCCGGCACCCAATCGCTCGCCTCTGCGAGGGCTGTGGCAGACCGTCGGCCCTCGATGAGCGCGGTCTCCCAGGTGGCGTCTGTCGTGATGGTCTGGTCGCCAAGTTGGAATACCGCCAACAGGCCGGCGGGGCCGCCGAGGTTGGAGCCGATGATCGTGACGACGTTGTCTCCGAGCCGGAGAAGCGCCCGGAGGTCGTAGACCTCAGCGTTCTGCCAGCGCCAGGTGTCGGCGCCGACGTCGGACCCGACAAGTTGCTCGTTGACGTGCAGGTAGTACCCGTTGTCGGCCGTGATGACGGCCCGCGCGGTCTCAGGAGCGGCGTCGAGCCTGACCGTCTTCCGGAACGCGCAGCTCCCCACGCCAGTGCCAAGGCGGGCGTTCCAGATCCATGACGGCAGCGCTGAAGGCTCAGCGGCTCGGGTTAGCATGAGAAAGGCGCGCAGCGAAGAGGCGCTCGGGTGCTCAAGCCTGAGCAGCAGCTCGTTATGCCCCACTCGTAGGCTCACGCGGTGATCGTCAGGCACCGGAGCGCCGTACAGCCAAGCCCGCGACGCGCCGGGGGCTCCGACGATCAGCAGCGCACCGGTGGCCTGCTTGGCGATGAGCCAGGTCCTGACGAACCGTACGCTGCCCTCGGGCGCCTGTCCCAGGTCGAGGAACTCGGGGAGCACGTGGCCCTTCGGTCCGAGCCACTGCCCGAACGTCGGGTCGTTCTCGATCCCGAACCGGGTGGAGAACGAGCGCTCTGTCCACCCGGCGTCCGGCGGCGCGTCAGTGCCCGCCGGCAGAACGCCTGAGACCAGGCAGCGCGGACCCACGGAGTACGTCACCTCGGGCCATGCGGAGTCGTCGAGGTCGGCCGCCTGCCAGCCTAGTGCGAGCCCGTCCTGCGTGTCAGTCTCCTGCTGGTAGCGGAACCGCCTGCAGTCGACAGGCAACGGTCCAGGGCTGGCGGGAAGCTCGAAGTCGCCCCAGCGATTGTCCATGGTGGGCCTCAGCTCGCACTCCCACATCGAGGGCAGCTCGATCGCCGAAGGGCCCTCGACCGCGGCCTCACCGTAGTAGTGCCGGCCGCCGGCTTCCGCGCTCGCGTACGCCGTGAGGCCCGCCTCGGCAAGCCCTCGCGCGGCAAGGCCGTCTCCTCGCGGCGCCAGGCCTGTGACAGACAGCAGGTTCGTCCGCGACAGCCCGCGCGGCAGGGCTCCGGGCGTGAACACGACAACCGCGGACGGTCCCACAGACGCTGGCAGTTGGACGCTCGTGCCGTCCGGCGTCTCCGCCGCCGCGATCGGCGGAAGCTCGCGGCCCGCGTACAGGTCCCACACCTTCGGCGTGCCTCGGGCCCGGAAGGTGTACGTCTGCCCACCCGAGGCCGTGGGCAGGAAGTAAACTTCACAACCTTCACACGCCGGTGAAGGTACCGGCTCACTGGGCGCACGTC
>Ga0315280_10003562_pt1 | contig 23796 bp, 21 predicted proteins | sample YL17G06_40_MG_FD_203697 | JGI IMG/M metagenome (GOLD analysis project Ga0315280, IMG submission 203697) | Sediment microbial communities from Yellowstone Lake, YNP, Wyoming, USA - YL17G06_40 | ecosystem: Environmental > Aquatic > Freshwater > Lake > Sediment | place: USA: Wyoming | collected... | reverse complement strand
CCATATCAACTAGAATTTTAGCAACAACATCTGGAGGATAAAATTTGCCAACTTTGGTTGGCTGAAACATCACGGCGTCGGAGACCCAACAGTACTTGCAGACCAGTCCGCAACCCACAGCATCAGCGGTCACGATTCCGCCATACCAACGGTCACATCGAAAACGCCAATACTTCCTATTTTGAATATCTTCCCTATCTTGCACAACCAGCTTTTCTATCGCTCTATGCCGAGCCAACGGATCATAAAACGACAAGGGTAGAAACGCCTCAATTTCTAAAAGGGCGAGTATTACACCAAATCTTTATTTTGTTTTCCCCAAATACTATCTGTTTTTTCATTTCCTAAAAATTTATTCAGTCGTCGTATAGGTGACATATTTAATGTTGCTTCCATGGGCGTGTGTATCTTTCCTCATAGGATGAACAATGCAAGCCACTGCAACCGTTGACTCTGTTGAAAATTGTGTGGATGGTGGGAATACCTTAGATGTCGTTTCGTTTGTCCAGTAAATATAGCGGCAGTTGGGAATGTTTTCAATCAATGCTAATCCTATGTCCCTTGGTGGGTTTTCTAATTGGGACCACCATTCCTCATCCCATTTATAACCAATTTGAAATCCTACGTTTGTCTGTGAGAAATTTTCACTCCAGAGCTTAAATTCATTTACCATCGATTCTAAGCCACCAGAACCAAAACCCTGTGAGTCATCAATGAAAACAATGTCTTGGCGGACCGTAGGCGGCATAACCTTTGAAGTATAATGTTTCAAAAACAACTTGAAATCAGGGTTATACTGCTTTATTTCGTTCACCCATCTCTGTGCTTCCTCGTCTGTAACATTTGAGGAAGGTCGACGCCACTCAAGGTCTATTCCAAATCCAAGAACACATGAATGATTTCCATAATCCCCTAAAATGTCATTAATTAACTGGTCGATATCAGCGCTGTAGGGTTCAACTTGCAACCAGACTTTAATTCCATTGTCATCGAAAACTGTTAGAGAATTATCAGTGACAGCATTAAATCCCAATCCCCCAACCAAAATCCATATACCTCCAGGTGATGTGCCTGGAATTGCTGAAGCCATTTGTTTCGCTACATAAACCCAATACGTGGCTAAGCCTCCAATAGTACGAAAGCCTGCGTAAATTTTTTCAGACGGAGTCTTCAGCTGCTTATATATCATAATAATTGCAAACGATGAAACTAATAACGCTATAAACAGTATGACCGCTTTTCTCCTTTTCATTTATCCACACTTAACCTAATTAGTACGAAGAATATTAAACCAAAACCAATATAAAAACTACGAGTTCACTTAGAACATCCCCATCGGTCACGTTGAAAACGCCAATACTTACGCTCTTGCACATACCGTCATTTCCACAGCGAACAACAAGTTTCTCTACGGCTTCATGTCTAACAAACGAATCATACAATGACAAATTGACTGACGCCTCCAAACACAAGCAATTAAAGAAACTGTTTTTATCAACTTCCTAAACTATTACTGTGGCTAGGATTCACAATGCCTGAAGAGAAGATAATAGGACACGGCACATGGTACGACAAAACCGCAGCAAAAATAATTGAAAGAGAACAGAAGCTAGGCAGAAGTCTCGACCTAATCCGCACTGAAATGGGATTAGGCGCATCAGGCATCCCCCACGTGGGCAATCTCAGCGACGGCATAAGGTCACATGCTATAACCGCAGCTTTACAAGCCCAAGGCTACCATTCCGAATTGATTGCTTTCTGCGACGACAAAGATGGTTTACGAAAAGTTCCAGCGGGGTTTCCGCAGTCGTTGAAGAAATACTTAGGCTTTCCAGTTAGAATGATTCCTGACCCATTCAATTGCCACAAAAGTTTCGGAGAACACGCCAACTCCCTCTTGTTAGAAGCATTTGACAAATGCGGCGTCAAATACAAATTCATGTCAGCCACAGAAACCTATGAAAAAGGCTTACTAAACAAAGAAATCGAAACCATACTAAAAAATGCACAAAGAGTTGGAGAAATAATCAAGGAAGCAGTTGGACAAGAAAAATTTGAAGAAGCCTTACCCTACTTTGCCATCTGCAACAACTGCGGCAGAATCTACACCACCAGAACCTACGAATTTCTACCTAAAGAGCATAAGATACTCTACACCTGCGAAGGAATGCAAATAAAAGGACAATGGTTCCAAGGATGCGGACACAAAGGCGAAGCTGACTACACAAAAGGCGAAGGAAAACTCGTCTGGAAAGTTGAATTCGCAGCCAGATGGAAAGCCCTTGACATAAGATTCGAAGCCTACGGAAAAGACATAGCCGACTCCGTAAGAGTCAACGACCGAATAAGCCAAGAAATCCTCAACTATCCACCACCATACCATGCTCAATACGAATTATTCTTGGCTAAAGGAGGAAAAAGATTCTCCAAGTCGGCAGGAACAGTATTCACCCCACAAGTTTGGTTCCAATATGGCTCACCGCAGTCACTCAACTTGCTCATGCTCAAACGCTTCGTGGGCACACGCGCCATCTCTGTCATGGACATACCTGCCTACATGAACGAATACGACGAATTAGAAGACATCTATTTCGGAAACAAAAAAATCGAAAACAAAAAAGAATTAGCTAAACTACAAGGTTTATACGAATATTTATGGTGGCTCAAACCACCCAAAAAACCCAGCGTACACGTGCCCTACAACCTCCTCGCTTACTTGGCTAAAGTAGCGCCTAAAGGCTCTGAAACAGACTACATCACACAAAAACTACGGGAATACGGCTACCTGAAACAGAAAGAAGTTGTCTCTGACTTGAAAGAGAGAATGGAATATGCGCTGAATTGGAACCGAGACTTCTTAGAAATAAAAGAGACAAAGATAGAATTAAGCGAAAAAGAAAGAAACGCAATTGAAGAACTCACACAAGCGCTGCAAACCTTAACAGAAGCCGACCAAATTCAAAGCATAATCTTCAACATTGCCAGAAAACATGGCATTCAGCCGGGTCAATTCTTCAAAACCTTATATATGATATTGCTTGGAACGCCATCAGGACCAAAACTAGGACCATACATAATCGCCATGGGAAAACAAAACGTAATCGACGCATTCAAAAGAGCCACAAAACCCAATTAGTTCTAACACAGAAAAACCATAAGTAGCAAACCAAACGGTTGTATTTGTCCAGAAGGGCCCGTAGTCTAGTCAGGATCAGGACGCTGGCCTGCGGAGCCGGAGACTGGGGTTCAAATCCCCGCGGGCCCGCCATCAAAAATATGCTAAAACGGCTTGTTTCAGGGATATTTTTGTAAAGGGTTTTTATTAATCTTCCAAGAGTTTTTACGTATCTTTCTTTTTTTGTCCCAACATTTAAATTTTAAATTGACGCATTTGGGTGTAAGAAGCAAAATAGGAGAGAAGGCTGAAAAATGAAGCAATATATGAAAGGCATAGTATACAAGGGTGACAGAATAGCAGAAGTAAAAGATTTTCCAATTCCGAAACCTAAGAAAAGAGAAGTTCTAGTCAAAATTAAATCCACAACAATCTGCGGAAGCGATATGGGCAAATGGAGACCTCCCACGAAAGAGCTGTATAGAAGTTATATGAATGGGAAACTTCCGATGCCGGGCACCAGAACTTTTACAACAGAAAAATCTTTCTTAGATTTCTTTTTCAATCTCATTCAAGGACATGAAGGAGCAGGCATAGTGGAGGATGTCGGAGACTCTGTTGAATACCTGAAAAAAGGCGACCGAGTGATGATTTATCATTCTCAAGGGTGTGGTGTTTGTCCAAAATGCCTTGTAGGTAACCATAAATATTGTGAACTTGGACAATGGCTTCTGGCAACAAATGTAAACGGAACATTTGCAGAATACGTGCTGAATCGCGAAACATCTGTAAGGAAATTGCCTGAATTCCTCAGTTTCTCAGATGGAGCTCTTATAGGCTGCTGCGCGGGAACGGCATTTGAATCTTTGAAAAAACTTCAGGTAAATGCTGAAACACAGCTAGTAGTCTTCGGACTTGGTCCAGTTGGCCTATGCGCGGTAATAGAGGCGAAAGCGCTCGGAGCCTACGTCATAGGCGTCGACGTACGCGAAGAACGAGTAAATTTCGGGCTGAAATTCGGATGTGATGAAGCCATTAACAGCAATAAAAAAAATCCTTCTAAGCTAATCATGAATTTCACAAACGGAAAAGGCGCTGACGCAGCTATTGAATGCTCTGGTTATGCTTTCCTTGACGCATTGAAAAGTGTGAAGAGAGAAGGGGGAAAAGTTTGCGCAGTAGGCTGGGGAAAAGACAGATTCGAAGTTCAGGGTTTCAACTCAAACCTGCTATATGAGCGTTATGTAACTGGCAACAGTCTATATCGCATCCAATCCATACAGGAGATGATGGATTTACTAGTTCTTCATAAGACTCACTTAGACCAGATTGTTGACACAACCTACACATTCAATCAGGCTCAAGAGGCACATGAACAATTCGAAACTTACAAATCTGCAAAGATCGGATTCATCGCGTGAAATGCTTTTCTTAATGAACTAGCGACATATATGATGAATCAAGCTTGCTTTCATTGAGTTGCGTAGCCGTTTGCGAAATGGAAGCGGCTTCTCAAACCATGTTGCTGTCTTATTGATTTTCCTTGGTTTGAGTGGTTTAGCTGGGTTGCCTACAACTATCGTGTTTTCTGGAACGTCATCCTTTACCACTGAGCCTGCGCCAACAATAGCTCCATTTCCTATGGTTACTCCAGAGAGCACTATGGCTCCTGCTCCAATCCAAGCATCATCTCCGATGCATATATCTTTAGAGTCTGTTGGGCTGTAAAATCCATAGCAAGGAGTTAGAATACTCCTCGGCGCTATGCTGCATCGTCTTTTAAATTTGATGTGTTGAAGATTCCTTAAGAAAACATCTCTGTTAATAAAAGGGATTTCCATTCCTTTTGATTTCACAAAAGGATAAGTTTTCTCTATGAACGACTTGTAGAGATGCCACCACTCTACCTTATCGAACATTTTCGCCTCTTCTTCGGAAAACTTGTCGAAACTTTGAACAAACATTGGTTTAAGTCTCTCATAAAGCTCTTTCTTGATCTTTTCTGGTTTCGCTGGGTTTCCTCTAACTTCTGTGTAAGATGGAACACTTCTTGTAACAACGGCACCTGCTTTTACTAGGGCGCCTTCCCCAATTCTTATGCCCGGTAAAATTATGCTTCCAGGTTCTATCTTTGCGCCATCTTCTATAATCGTTGGATATACTGATGAGACAACGCCTATCGGTGAACTTTCTATGCTGTGCTCAGTCGTGCACATGACAACTCTGTGTCCGATTACTGCATCTCCTCGGATGATGATGTCTCCTCCTCCTTCGACGAGGACATGGTAGCCGATTTCAACATTCTTGCTGATCGGTTCATAAGTTCTTTCAAATTTTTTATAAGCCCAAACGCCTCCTCTGAAACTTAGCCTTTCTCTAAAAGCTTTTTTGTCAAGGTTATCGAAGATTAAGTTTGGGATACCAATTTTCCTCTTTGGACAAAAGAATTCTTCTCTCTTCTCAGCATTTTTTATTGTAGTGGCGGGATTACCAGCAACGGTCTTGCCAGCTGGCACATCTGAAAAGACAACTGAGCCCGGACAAACTGTTGAGCCTTCCTCAATTCTGACACCGGGGCAAATGATGGCGCCGGGTCCTATGTAGACTCTGTTTGAGATTAGAACGCTGTTGAGACGTTTGTGGAAGTCTAAGTCGTATTCGGTGTTTAAGATTAATGCTCTTGGACCAATTATAACGTCATTGCCTATAACTACTTCTTTTGAAGCCTCAATTAAAACGTCGTCGTCGATGAAGACGTTTTTGCCTATTTTAACGTTTCCAAATATCTTTTTACGAATTTTGCTGCTCCATGAGCCTCCCATTAACGTTTGCGTTTCTGCATAACTGCGAATCAACGATTTAAACATGTCTCGGCCTCTCTTCTCTCCGAGTGGAAATTAGCCTTTAAGCGTTGTTATGTGACAATGATAATCTTGCTGAGAGAGATTGTTGGGACCTAGGGGGAGGGGGGTCATGATGACCAACAGAATGGTTCTGATTTTAGAAAAGGGTTAGGGAATTAACCTGATTGGGTTGGTTTTATAGCCAGAATCGTTTCTGCATTTTTATTTGAAGTTTGAATGTTGTTGTGGAAGAGAGATAGCTAATTAGAACTTTCTTAATAGTGCAGAGAAATTGTGATTTTGGGCATTATTCTTAAATGGATTAAACAGTGAAATAATAGCGTCTTCTGAGGTGCATAACTATGGAGTTGTCGAGGCGAGAATTGGCTAGAATGATTGATTCTACGTTGATTAAGCCTGCTGCCAGCAAAGATGAAGTCATTAAGCTTTGTTGGGATGCTCAAAAATACGGTTTCGGCTGCGTTGTGGTTAATCCAACTTTTATTTCATTAGTTCGACACATGTTAGAGGCTACTGACGTGAAAATTTGCACAACAGTTGGTTTTCCAATCGGCGCTGGTTTGCCCGAGGTTAAGGCGTTTGAAGCCCAAAAAGTGGTTGAATTAGGCGCAGAGGAAATCGACATGGTAATGAACACAAGCGCATTGAAATCCAAAGATTATGAATTGGTTAAGAAAGACATTCAAGCAGTTTTGAAAGCGAAGAAGTCTAAACCACACTTAATTGTTAAAGTGATAATTGAGACAGGCTTGCTAACTGATGAAGAGAAAATTAAAGCGTGTAAGCTGGCAAAGGAGGCTGGAGCTGACTTTGTTAAGACCTCTACGGGGTTGTTTGGCGGAGTAGCAACAGTTAAAGATGTGAAACTCATGCGTAAGGCTGTTGGTAAAGACATGGGCGTTAAGGCTGCTGGAGGCGTACGCACACTTAAAGAAGCGTTAGCTATGATTGAAGCGGGAGCCAACCGCATCGGAACAAGCACAGGAACAGCTATTATAGAAGAACTGCCTTCCTAGAAAAATTCCTAAAGCTACATTAGATTTCCATGTTCTTCGTTCAGATGAGTCACATTCTTTTTGGATATGTTGTGATTTAATGTGAGTAGGTTTCTACTTTTATCGTTACCTATATATGACGGTTTACATCTGCTAATATCTTCACAACCCGTTAAATGCAAGTCAACTCGTAAAATAAAGAAGGAACAAAGCTCCAATGCCTATGAAGGAGCTCAAAATCGACGCTCAAAACGAGCTAATCATACAACGCCTGTTACACGCAAGGCGTTACTCACTTATCCTAGATAAAAACTTGTGCAAAGGCTGCGAAATCTGCCAGATAACCTGTCCCAGAGAAGCCATCACAATAAATAAAACTCCTAAAAAAGACGGAGAAAAGGCTAAGCCGCCCACAATCGACATCAGCGCAGAAAAGTGCTCCTATTGTGGCATGTGCGAACCCATATGCCCCTTCGGCGCCCTACAAGTGCGCGTTAACGGCGAACACATAGTTCCTGTGATTGAAAAAGAAAGCTTCCCCAACCTAATCCGTGAAATAGAGATTGACACAAGCAAATGTGATGTAGGCTGTGTGGACTGTGAAAAAGCCTGTCCACTCAACCTAATTAAAGTTACAATTCTCGCTGCAGACGGACAAGAGGTAAGAGTTGAAGACGTAGAGGCTCAACCAAACAAACAAGACCTAAAAGTCAAAGTGGACATAAAAAAAGACCTCTGTCCCTGCTGTCGCCTATGCGAAATGAAATGTCCAAAAAACGCCATATACGTGCGCAAAATCTTCCACGGACTGCTCAATATCAGCCTTGAAAAATGTCCACAAAACTGTCAAGACTGCCTAGATACTTGTCCTATTCCAGGCGCATTGTTTTTAGACAACGATGGAAAGGTTCACTCAAACGACACTTTCTGCGTCTTCTGCGGCGTCTGCAAACTCGTCTGCCCAGTTGAAGGCGCCCTAAAAATGGAGCGAAAATCCATTCATCACACGCCAGTGAGCAGCGGTGCATGGAACAAAGCCCTTGAAAAACTCACTTCAACAACCGAATATTCCAAAGAGGCTAAGTTGAAGGGCATGGTGAAAGCCCAGCAAGCAGCTGAAAAACTATTGGCGCATTCAAAGGAGGGTGAAGCCTAAATGTCAACTAAAACACCAGTTGAGACTCCACGCGTAGGTGTCTTCGTTTGCCACTGCGGTCTCAACATAGCAGGCGTCATCGACGTGAAAGAAGTTGTGGAATACGCCAAGACTCTACCCTACGTGGTTTTCGCTGGAGACAACCTTTACTCATGCGCTGAACCTGGGCAAGAACAGATTAGAAAAGCCATACGAGAAAACAAACTCAATCGAGTCATTGTAGCAGCTTGTTCGCCGCGCCTGCACGAGCCGACTTTTCGAAAATGCATCATAGATGAGGGTTTAAACCCTTACTACTTTGAAATGGCTAACATACGTGAATTTTCATCTTGGTGTCATTCAAGCATGCCTAAAGAGGCAACTGAAAAGGCAAAAGATATTGTTAAGATGGCGGTTGCAAAGGCTGTGTTGCTTCAACCCTTAAATGTTATTGAGGTTCCTGTTACAAACAAAGCATTGGTTTTAGGTGGCGGAATCGCTGGAATCAACGCTGCGCTCGACCTAGCCGAGATGGGTTTCAAAGTGTATTTAGTGGAGAAAGGCGAGAGTATAGGCGGACACATGGCGCAGTTAGACAAAACCTTCCCAACCCTCGACTGCAGCATCTGCATCGAAGGACCAAAAATGGTCGACGTAAGCCGCCATCCCAACATCGAGATAATATCATACGCCGACGTTCTCAACGTTCAAGGCTATGTAGGCAACTTCAAAGTGAAGATTCGTAAAAACCCCCGTTATGTTATTAAAGCTAGCTGCACGGGTTGCGGTGAATGCAAAGACGTTTGTCCAGTGGAATATCCAAACGATTGGGACATGAACATGGGCGTGCGCAAAGCCATATCGGTTCCATTCGACCAAGCTGTGCCACTTATTTATTCAATTAATATGGATTACTGCATTAAATGCTTCAAGTGTGTAGACGCCTGCGGCGCCCGTCAAGCCATCAATTTCGACCAGAAACCTGAAGAAATCGAAATCGACGTGGGCGCCATAATCATCGCTACAGGCTTCGATATTTACTTGCCCAACGACAACAGCCTATACGGCTACGGCAAATATGACAATGTTATAACAGCGCTTGAATTTGAACGATTAATCCTAGCTGCTGGACCCACAGGCGGCAAAGTGGTTCGCGCTTCAGACGGTGAGAAGCCGCACAGTGTCGCTTTTATTCAATGCGTTGGTTCTCGTGACGTCAACAAGTATGAGTATTGTTCTGGTTTTTGTTGCATGTACGCTTTGAAGAATGCTATTCTCTTGAAGGAGAAGTACAAGGACGATGTGGAAGTTTATTTGTTCTACATTGACATGCGCGCTTGGTTCAAGGGCTATGAAGAATTTTATAGACGCGCCCGAGACTTGGGCATCAACTTCATTCATGGAAAAGCATCGCAGATAATGGAAGACCCGAAGACTAAGAACCTCATCATTCGCGCTGAAGACATGAGCCTCGGCGAGCCAATCGAGCTTGAAAGCGAACTTGTAGTTTTATGCACCGCCGCCATCCCAAAGAAGGGCTCAGACGAAGTGGCACGCATATTTAACATTTCACGTGGAACCGACGGCTTCTTCATGGAGAGCCATCCAAAGCTGAAACCAATTGACACGGCTGTTGACGGAATATTTTTAGCTGGTGCCTGTCAGGCTCCGAAAGACATCCCGTACAGTGTGGCGCAGGGAAGCGGCGCAGCTGCACGAGCCGCAACTATTCTATCTAAGCCGAAATGGAAGATTGAACCCATCATCGCAGTTGTTGACCCCAAGACATGCCAGAACACGCGGGTTAAATGCGGCATCTGCGAGAAAGTGTGTCCCTACGGTGCAGCTAAGGCGCCTGAGAAGCAGGTTGCTCAGGTTTTGTCTGTCATGTGTCACGGTTGCGGTACCTGTGTGGCTGAGTGTCCCACAGACTCAATTCAGCAGATGCATTTCACCGATGCTCAAATTATGAATCAGATTCATGCTGCCTTAGAAAAGAATTCTGAAGAGAAGATTCTCGGCTTTTTGTGCAACTGGTGCAGTTATGCTGGCGCTGATTTGGCTGGGACGAGTCGTTTTGAGTATCCGCCCACGTCGCGGGCTATTAGGGTGATGTGTTCAGGTAGGGTTGACCGTGATTTTGTGTTGGAAGCGTTTAGGCAAGGTGCAGGTATGGTTTTGGTTGCTGCTTGTCATTTACCTTATGATTGTCATTATATTTCTGGCAATGCATGGATGACTAAACGTATGCAGGCTTTAAGTGGAATGTTGCAGAAGCTTGGGCTTAGCCCTGAAAGACTGCGAATAGAATATGTGTCAGCGGCTGAAGGGACAAAATTTAGTGAGTTAATTAGAGAAATGACTGAACAAATGAATATGCTTGGAAAGGATAAGATATTGAGTGAAAATGCTAAATTGCAACCCATATTGGACAAGATGCTGGCAAGAAAGAAATCATAGCATGCATTGATTCTTGCTTGTAAAAACAAATTTTGTTTATGTGTGTGCACAAGTGACCTAGCCCCTCTATTTGGATCCAAATAGAAAGTGATACTGGGTGACAGGCGCTGATAGAGACAGAGAGACGGGTAGAGGGTCGTCTAAGTTCACCGTGCTTTACTCCGCACTAAAACAATGTAGGTACAAGCCCTTAGACCTACGTTGTCTACCACCGCCATATGTTGAATAGAAGTTCTATCCACACACACCTATCTATCCACGTTTATTCCTTTTCAGTTTTCTATACAATCTTTTCTCGTATAAAATAACCCAAATAACACTCGCAACAATGTTAGACGAAACACCAAGAATGTAACCAACAATAAATTCAATATCAAACACCAAGCAACCCCCTCAAAACCAACATAAAGAAGAAGACCACTCTAACAGCCAATAATAAATCTTTCACCGTCAATCAATCAACCCCTCTTAAAACTCTCTAAAGCCCTTCGTTTAGCCTCTTCTCCATAAGCCCCAAGACATTCCATCATCTTAGTTCTACAATTCCCTTTGGAAGCAAACAACAATCCCTTCCCATCTTATCCTCTTCCCCACGAGCAAGCAACTCAAAATATTCTGATTCATCTCCCGCATACTCAAATTGACAGTCAGCCCAATTAGGATGAATACACGATTTATCAGTAAAAGGGCAAATCTTTTTCTTTAGAATAGAGTAGATATTTCATTGGGGATTCTGAAATGGAAAAAACGAAATATTACTTTGCAATACTTTCTGTTCTCGCAATTATAATCATTGTCTCAAACATTTTAATCTATACCGAGCTGAGCACTCAAATAAATTCTCTTCAATCTAATTTCTTCACTATGCAAACAATCTATGGCACACTTGAACAACGTCCATATCCGCAGTGGGGGGATATACCTGATCTTTCACCTACAATGGTTTATGTAGTTAGTCCAACTCCAAACAGCACCAATCCATACTATCTGTCAGAACGTGGGAATGTGTTCGAGCACTTGTACTCATACTACACGACGGAAGACAGTCCGAAAGGTACAGCTTTCATCTATGATATACTTGAAGAGTTTGGTATTTCTGTCGGTGATAAGGTTGAAGTCGATGGATTAGTCTGGTATAGAAGCAATAGGTGGACAGGTGAAACGTATACTATGTTGGAACGGTTCAGTATACGTAAGCGCTAAGCTTTGAAAAGGTTGTCAGATACCTTCCACATTTCAAAAGTGCAATTCAACTACCCATCTATGTGATAGGAATAGACTTGTGACTTAGATTCTGGAAGGAACCAAACATAAAAGAAGGTTTTGTACTCTAAATGTATTTGGCAGATAGGCATGGGTTAAAATGGGTTTTCTGAAACTCATAGAGATATATCGCACACAGAATAGCATGCATTGCTAGCAGGTATAGAACAAAATGGGCTTAATCGATACGGTCTTTTACTCTGGATGGCATCGGCGTTGTTGTGAGTAATGTTAATTAAGCTCAGTCTGTTTGCATAGTTTATTTCTAGAACAATAAATAATACTTGTATTCATAGTGTGGCTTAAAATATGGGCGGTAGAAGAAAAATTTGGATTGCCAGAGACCATCTAAAATGCAGCGGATGCAGAAAATGCGAAATCGCATGTTCACTGTTTCATGAGAACAAAATTTGGCCTGAAGCTTCTCGCATTCGTGTTTTCATGTTGGTTCCAGGCGCTGAGTTTCCCCACTTCTGTGCACAGTGCGAGGACTATCCGTGTGTTAAGTCGTGTCCAACAGGTGCATTGTCAATTAATCGCAAAACCGAAGCTGTTATGGTTGATGAAGAAAAATGCATGGCTTGCGGTGCCTGCATCGAGGCTTGTCCAGGCAGGGTTCCACATCTTCATCCAGTTAAAAAAACAATTCTAATCTGTGACCTATGCAACGGCAATCCTCAATGCGTTAAAGTTTGCCAAGAAGGAAAATTCAATTGCTTACAAACCGCGTTTAAAGGAGGATGGGAACACTCGTATCGTGTGTATTCAAGAAAGCCTGAAGATGTGACAAAAGAACTGGTTAAAAATCTCTACGGCGAAGCTGGGGAGGCATACATCTAAATGCACGGATACACAGGAAAATTATTAGACATAGACCTTTCAACTGAAAAAATAAAAGAAACATCCTTCAGCGAAGACATTTTGAAAACTTATCTTGGAGGTCGCGGTTTAGCAACTAAAATTCTCTGGGACAGACTTGGCGACAAATGGGAAACAGTTGACCCGTTCTCTCCAGAAAACATACTTTTAGTTTTAACTGGTCCTTTGACAGGTTTCTATCCTGGAGGCAGAACCTCTATTTCAGGCAAATCACCGCAGAGCAACGGCATAATAGGCTCAACCGTTGGAGGCGAATTCAGCATCGACTTAAAATGCGCAGGCTACGATGGCTTAATCATAACAGGCAAAGCTGCCAACCCCAGCTACATCATGATAATTGAAAAAGAAGTTTCAATTAAAAATGCTAAACACATTTGGGGCAAAGATGGAAAACAAACACTCAAAATTCTCACTGATGAAGGAAGAAGACAGGTTAAAGAAAGTTTTCCAGAATACGGCGAACTAAAAGAACCATCGGCACTTTATATTGGACCCGCAGGTGAAAACAAGACAAGAGTAGCTGTTGTCATGGCAAAATGGACTCACGCAGCTGGCTACGGCGGATACGGCGGAGTCATGGGCTCCAAAAATCTAAAGGCAATAGTAGCTAAAGGCTTGGGTCCCCTGCCCGAAGTCAACGACATAGAACAAGTGAAAATTTTGATTGATAAAGTATGCAAAAAATGTTACAAAGAAGAATTTTTCAGAAGATGGGGCACAGGAAGCAGCGGCTTCGAAGTTGGCAATAAAACTAGTTCAGAACCCGTACGAAACTGGCAGGAAGAATGGCACAATGAAAAAAGTTTTGCAGTTGACAGATTCGAACAGAAGCTTTGGGTGAAAAAAAATTGGGCAGATTACGGTTGCCCCACTGCATGCCTCAAAATTGCAATGCCTAAAACAGGCGAGTTCAAAGGCTCAATAACAGATAATCCAGACTATGAAATGCAAGCTTATCTTGGACCCAACTTGGGCATTTTCACTCCAGAAGACAATGTTCACTTAGTTTCCCTCATAGACGACCTAGGCTTATGCGGAATACAAGCTGGAAACGCCTTGGGATTCATTGCAGAACTTTATCAGAGAGGCATCGTGAACCAAAATGATTTAGACGGGATAAAACTAGACTGGGGAAACACACATGCATTCGCCGAACTAGCCAAAAAAATCGCTTGGCGAAAAGGAATAGGCAATATACTTGCAGAAGGCTCTTATCGGGCAGCGCAAAAACTGGGCAAAATGAAAGGAAAAGACTTGTCAATTTACGTAGTTCATGGAAAAGGCATAGCCATCGGCGCACATGGAATCCGAAGTGGCAGAGACTACGTGTCAAACATATCTTATGCTTGTTCCGTGCAAGGCGGCGACCACACATCGCCAGCTGAGACTCCAACAGAAGACACACATGGTGAATTTGACTCTGTTTTCAACGATTCAAGTGTCATCTGCAATTTCAACACGTTTTTTGTAAGCAGAGAGCTCATCTGGGACTTTTTCAACGCCGTCACCGGTTGGACAACATTTCAAAAAGAATGGTATGAAACAAATGGACTGAGAATCCTTCAACTGCAACGAGCCATGCTGTTGCTAGGTGGACCAGACCTCAAATGGAACCCCGAAATAGACGACGACAACCCGCCGAGATTCTATGAGCCTTTACCATCTGGACCATACAAAGGCAGAAAAGTGAAAAAAACAAAATTCCAAGAAGCAAAAACCGAGTATTACGAGGCTGTAGGCTGGGACCTAAACGGCTTGCCAAAACCCGAAACTCTCAGAAAACTCGGACTACAAGATGTAGAAGCAAAACTCAGAGAATCTAACATTCTACATTAATTTGGTGCTCCGGCCGGGATTTGAACCCGGGTCGGTGGCTCGAGAGGCCACTATACTTAACCGGACTATACTACCGGAGCCTTGCTCTTTCTAAAACAAAAGAAGAGCATAAGTGTTCTTAAATCTTACAACAATTTCAACATCTACTGCCCATAGTATTCTCATACGAAATAACAATTTCACTCCTGTTTGGCTCTAAATAAAGAGTTTATTCAAACAAGCGAGCGCACATAACAGCATCCTAAGCTGAAGTTGCAACTGTCTCCTCGGTTGCTTTAGTTTCTTCCTTCTGTACTATTTCTCCTGATTCTCTTGTATGATTGTTCCTTTTTCCTTTTGGAGCAAACTTCTTTTCTCTCTCCTCTTCATCACTGCGAAGTATCGGCGGAATCACCTCATTGCAGAACGGACAGATGTTAATTATTCTCGGACGGTCGGAATGAAAATCCAACATTCGAAGAGGCTGAGCAAAAACTCTATTACAATGAGTACATTTAACCAAACCTGCTATTTTTTGTGTCTCACTCGGGGTTTCAGGTTCCAGAATAGGGGAAGCAGGAGAAGGCATAGAAGGAATCACCTTTTTTTCACTCTTTTCACTCCTTATTTCCGTCACTGTCACCTGAGGTTTTGTGTAAATATACTTTCTGTAAACGTAAAAGAAATTGACCACAGTGAACACTGCTGTCAAAACAAGCATAGCTTGGACAATTCTCATCAGCGTCCAATAAGGATTAGCCCAAGCATAATCAAACTGTAAACCATAGTTATACAGTGTGCCATGCACAATTTTATCGAGCAGAGTAATGCAGTAGACTGCAGAAACGGTTGCCGCCAAAACGACAACGGTGAACAGAAGCAATTTTTTCATCAATCGCCCTCGCAGTTTCTAGCTGTGTTTTCTAAGTTTCAATTTGGTTTTGAAGCTGTGACATAGAGGCTAATTCAAAAATTTTTTTAGTTTCACCACACTCTTGACATTCATATATTTCTTCAACCTCGCCCTTTTTTGGGCTTAAGGTACTCACTAACACATGGTCAGTCTTCCTGCCGCATTTTTTGCAACGCAGAAAAACGTAGGGTCTATAGATAGGAATAGTCACGGTTGTAACCTCTTTTTTGAAGTCTTCAATGATGTGTTGCTTAAAAACCATTAAAGCATTATGAAAGCAAAATACAAATTACCAAAAACGCATACGATTGAATCAGAATCAGAGTAAACATATTGTTTTTCAAAAAACAGCCTCCAACCCTGGGGGTTCTCGACAGAAATCTGGCGGGCCCGACGGGAATTGAACCCGTGACCCCCGGGTTTCTCCACTTCAGTTTAAAAGCCCGGTGCTCTGTCCTTACTGAGCTACGGGCCCTCCGCCTATGTTGGTTAAAGAAGCATAATTTAAGATTATTTGTTCGCCTTATCCGCTCGGCTAAATTTAGTTTGTGTTTGATAAGTGGAAAGCTTAAAACTAGGGAACAAACATTGCAATGTTGCACAAGTTTGGGCTCCGGTAGTATAGCCCGGTTAAGTATTCCGGCCTTTCGAGCCGGAGACCCGGGTTCGAATCCCGGCCGGAGCACCATCATATAGCCTGATTTTATGGAAACCCATAAGAACAATTTGCGCTGAATATGCCCTGAGAAAATATGGATTTAGATATAATTGATTTTTTGAAAAATCGACGTAGCATCAGAGAGTACATACCTAAAGAAGTCTCTGAAAACATTCTTAACGCAATTTTGGAAGCCGCAACTTGGGCGCCGTCAGCGCACAATGCACAGCCTTGGCGATTCATTGTAATCAGAGATTCCGCTCTGAAACTTAAATTGGCTGAGGCTATGGCGAGTCGCTGGAAACGGGACATGGCAAAGAATGGAATTTCTGAGAAAGACCGTGAAAGCTTAGCGAGGGCTTCGGTTGAACGGTTTTCAAGGGCGCCAATAGTTATAGTTGCGTGTCTAACTATGGTGGAGTTGAATCGTTACTCTGACAAACGGAGACAGCGAATTGAATCTATTATGGGTGTTCAAAGCGTAGCTGCCGCCATCGAAAACCTGCTCTTAGCCGCACATGCCATGGGTTTGGGCGCCTGCTGGTTCTGCACTCCATTGTTCTGTCCTGAAACTGTTAGAAAAGTGCTGAAGCTTCCGCCAGATTTTGAGCCTCAAGCGTTGATTACTCTGGGATATCCTGCTGACCGTCCGCTTCCTCCACTGAGAAAGCCCTTAAAAGAAATTGTGCATCTGAATGGTTGGGGTGAGACAATATGATTACGGCGTTGGCTGGGGGTGTTGGAGCTGCCAGGTTTCTTCAAGGTTTGGTTCAGGTTGTTTCAGCGAAGGAAGTCACGGTGATTGTTAACACAGGCGATGACATCGAACTCTACAGTTTACATATTTCTCCTGACCTTGACATAGTTATGTACACTCTGGCTGGCATAGTGGACGAAGAAAAGGGCTGGGGCATCCGTGGCGATACTTTCCACTGTCTTGAAACACTTCGAAAATACGGACATGAGACATGGTTCAATTTGGGCGACAGAGACTTTGCCACACACATTTACAGAACGCACCTATTAAAAAACGGGCTCTCACTCTCAGAAGTCACAGGCAGGTTTTGTCAAGCCTTAGGATTAAGTGTGAAAATTTTGCCTATGACAAACGACAGATTCGCGACAAAAATTGCTACAGACAAGGCTGCCATGCATTTTCAAGAATATCTTGTTAAAAGAGGTGCCCAAGACAGAGTGGCGAACGTTGTGTTTGAAGGCGCCGAAGAAGCGCAGCCTGCGCCTAGAGTCGTCGACTCTATTTTGGAGTCAAATATGATTGTTGTTTGCCCCAGCAACCCCATCGTGAGTATAGGGACAATTCTATCCGTGAAGAACGTGAGGACTGCCTTAAGGGAGACTAAGGCTAAAGTGGCTGCAATAAGCCCTATTGTTGGCGGTCGCCCAATCAAGGGACCAGCAGACAAACTGATGCAAGGCTTGGGCTTAGATGTCTCCGCCTATTCTGTGGCTAAGCTTTATCAAGATTTTCTCGATGTTTTCATTATTGACCGAGTGGATGAAGCTGAAAAAGAACACATTGAAAGTCTAGGAGTGCAAGTAATCGTGACAAATACTATCATGAAAACTCTTGAGGACAAGGTGCAATTGGCTAAGGTAGTTTTAGAATATAAATAAAAAGATAAAATTGATGGACTAACCGAAGTTTGGCACTAATTTCTTGATTATTTCTTGGGCTTTTTCAAAAATTCCTGTTTCTCCTTGTGTGAATGTGAATATTTGTGGTATTTTGTCGGGTGCCAACAAGATGATAGAGATGAACAGCATGAGGGTGAGGAGGTAAAAGGCTTTGTTTGATTCAGTTGACTCGTCTTCTGAGTTTGTTATTGCTGCAATGCTCTTAACTTGAGAAGAAATTTCAAAGACCCTTTGCTGCAACTTGAACCAAACTTTAGACAACGTTTCCTTAAAGATTCTTTTCAAATCAAGTACCAGCCTCGTGAATCTCAGACGGTTGCACGCCTTCTGAGCGCACAAAAGAAACAATAGCTTCGGGATACTATAACCATTATGCATGCAAAATACGAATTGGAAAAATTTTGTAAATCAGATTCTGACAAAAAGTATTTTGGATGCGTAATCTTCAGCACAAAAAATTTAATACTTCCCGTACTGAAAAGTTTGAGTGGCTTTTGGAAGTGTGCGTCATGAAAAAAGTGCTACTCTTGACTGAAAACGGTTTCGAAGACCGAGAGCAAATGTATCCTTACTATCGTTTTCAAGAGGCTGGATATCAAGTGGTTGTAGTTGGACCTAAAGCCAAGGAGACCTATAATGGAGAGCATGGTCTAAGCATTAAGTCCGACTTAGCGCCCGAAGACATCAACATCGACGAATATGAAGCTGTTATTGTTCCAGGCGGTCGTGCTCCAGACGGAATGAGACTAAACAAGAGTTTAGTTCAATTAGTCAAGGATGCTTCTCGCAAACGAAAGGTGATTGCAGCCATCTGTCACGGCGTCCAACTCCTCATAGAAGCTGGCGTGGTGAAGGGTAAAAGAATGACCTGCTACATGTCAGTAGCGACAGACCTGAAAAACGCTGGAGGAATATATGAGGATAAGTCGGTTGTCGTGGATGGCAACTTTGTGACGTCTCGTTTTCCCGCAGACCTTCCAGATTTCTGTCGTGAAATCTTAAGAGTTCTTGAGAAAAAAGCAGTGAAGAAACTCTCTGACTAGAACTTTAAAACAGTCCTTTAGTGACTCCACCGTCAACTTGAAATACTGCACCTGTGATGTAGCTTGCTCGTTCCGATGCTAGAAAGACGACTAAGTCTGCAATTTCTTTTGGTTGAGCCAACCGTTTTAAGGGAATTTGATTCTCCCATCCTTTGATTATTTCTTCATAAGTCTTGTCTGTTGTCTTTGCTTGCGCCTTAGCTAATTTTTCAACTCGTTTTGTCAATGTCCATCCTGGGCATACAGCGTTTACGAGGATTCCGTCTTTTGCCAGTTCATTCGACAAGGTTTTAGACAAGCCGAAAATGCCTGCTCTAAGCGCATTTGACAAAACTAGGCGTTCTGCGGGTTGTTTGGCTGCGAATGAAGTCATGTTGATGATTCTTCCCCATTTCTGCTTCTGCATGTGCGGTATGACTTCTGAACAGGCGGTGACAACGCTCATTAAGAGTAAGTCCACCGCTGTTCTCCAATTTTCCACTGATGTTTCTAAGAATGTTGCCGATGGAGGACCACCTGTGTTATTGATTAGAATGTCGATTCTGCCAAATCGCTCAGAAGTTTTAGTTACAAGTCTTCTTATATCATCTGTTTTGGTTAAATCTGCTTGCACTGCATAAACTTCAACGCCTGTGGCAGACTCAATTTCCTTTGCTGTTTCGTTAAGTTGTTTTTCATTTCTAGCGCAGATGGAAACTTTTGCTCCTTCTTGGGACAACCCAAGGGCAATGGCTTTCCCTATGCCCTGACTTGACCCTGTTACAATGGCAACTCGTTCTTTAAGTCCTAAATCCACAGTGCTCACCTCAGCTTTTGGTTATCTAACAGTTTTAAGTCTCAACTCTAATATTTCTTCTTGTAGAGAAGGCTACAAAAATAAATAAGCATCAATGAACCGCAAGTAATCTGGCAGGAGAAGGGATGAAATTCAAGCGAGTAATTTTGGTAATGGGCACGCCGTGTGTGGGCAAAACTTCAGTGTCCAATAGCCTTGCAACTGAGTTAAATGCTTTACACATTGACTTGGGCGAGCTTGTGAAAAGAGAAAAACTGTCAAGCGGCGTAGACAAGACTAGGGGAACCCTCATAGCCAACCAAACTAAACTTTCAAGACGAGTGCGGGAAATAATTGAGCATCAGAGAATGAACCGAGACATCATTGTTGATGGGCATTACGCCACAGACATTATTCCTTCAGAAAATGTGACAAAAGTGTTTGTTTTGAGGCGAGACCCTGAAGAATTAAAACATTTGATGGAGGCACGTGGTTTTAGGGGGCGCAAATTATGGGAAAATTTGGCTGCTGAAATTTTGGACACTTGTCTCTTCGATGCGGTGAAGGCTGTTGGTTTAGGTAAGGTTTGTGAAATTGATGTTTCAGGTAGGAGAACTAAAGAAATTATCAGTATTATAGTCTCTGTTTTAGATGGAAAGAAGCAGTGCACTGTGGGAATTGTTGATTGGCTTGGGAAACTTGAGGTTGCGAATCGTTTAGATGAGTTTTTGAAAGAATTTTAGTATATTGTCTAGCCTAGTCGTTGTTTTATTTCGTGTTTTGTGAGAAGTGTGACGCCTCGGCGGTTGGCGTAGGCTTTGACGTGTCCGCTGAATTTGTTTGCTATCATTATGGGTCCGGGCATGCCTACGTCTTCTGCTGCTTTGTCCATGTTGATTATCATGTTGATGCCTACTGTGCGTTTCCATTCTTTGATCCAGACGAGGCGTTGTTCGTTGCCTTTTTTGATGATTAAGTCGAATTTGTGGGATGTTCCTGATGTTTTGCCTTCCCATATTGTGTTTCGTTCGATTTTGTAGCCTTTTTGTCTGAAGTATGTGACTACAGAGTCTGTTAGGGAAGTGGCGTTCATTTGATTAGGGCATCCTTGTATAGCTGTTGTTAGGCTTATCTAGGAAAAAGCTTTTGCCTAATTGATTGTTGGTGAGGTGAGCTGGAAATATGTTTTTTGTGTGTGTGCGCAAGGCTAGCCTAGCCCCTCTATTTGGATCCTATTAGGCTTCAAATATGAACTGTGGTTTTTTAGCCAGTTAGAAGTTGAGAGAAATTGAGACGGGTTGAGAGATGTTGAGTGAAGTTGAGACGGAAATGTTGTTGAATTTGACTGCTTGCATGGTTGTTGGATTAGTTTAGTAGGTATGGCTGTGTAGTCTATGTCGTATAGGTTGAGGGATGTATCTAAGGAGCTGTTCTGTTGCCAGAATGATGTACTTGTTTTTCTCGCATAAAACGTCTAGGTAGATGCTCCGGCTCTTGACAGGCACATCTATGGTTGATTCCATCAAAGGTGAGAAAGAGGTACCTGAATAGATATTTTTATCGAATCAATTTATAGCTCGTCACATCAATAGTGTTTTCTCTATAACTTAAAGTTGCTTTATCCTCTGTGAAGACAATCCAAATATCTATTGTATCTTGGGCATACGCACTTTTGTCTTTAATAACCTTTTGAACTTCGGTAAGAGGAATCAGTAATACACCATTCCGAGAAACCAACAAAAAGCCATTTCCTTTTTGCAGAGAATCGATAAAGCTTCCAGGTTTCCGCCCTCTAAAGGTGATCTGCCAACCTCTTGGTTTCTTACTGCCTGGTCGAATAAAGACCTTTTCTCCATCTATTAAGGATTCATATGCTCCCCATTGCTGAATTTTCCTACCACTTTTCTCAAGTATCCTTATTAGTTCGTCTCCAAAAACTTCTTCTTGACCTCGTTCCTCGAGGACTTTTGATATAACATTCTTTTTAAGCAGAAAGAAGTCCAATTCCTCTCTCAACGATTTGAATAAAAAATCTTGGAACGAGTTCAGCTTCTGAGGTTCTCCTTGAGATACCACTGTATATTTATTGGCTTTGAATAACTTGATCAGATACAACTCCAACGCTTTTCGAACGACTGCATCATTAAAATCTGATTGAGTAGCTGGACGACCATCATTGATAAGAACGGCTCTATCCCAGTTCTTTATTTTATCTTCTGGGCTATCCATGTGAGTCTTTAACCTGTCATAAAGACTTTTGGCTTCCCCGATGTAAACCTTGTTTTTGTCTTCAAATAGAATGTAAATACCTGGAGACTCCATTTTGCCTAATTCGATATTGAATACTTCTAACGCTCTAGTGGAGCGAGGTATATCCCATGAGCGGATCTGTTTAGTCGTACGGGACCTTACAATACCATCGCTGTTTTTAGGGTCTTCATGGTACCCAATGCCATTGACAGACATCTTCTACCTCTTTTTTAGCGTGACGATTGATTCTCTCAGCTTATAGCTTCTTATCTGCCCAGACCTTCTTTCCCTTGCTTTTTGGACTCTCTCTATCTCAAGACCTAAATCTAATCCCGTTTTTGCTATCAATAAATCTGTGGGAACATAGACATCAGCGATTAGACTATCTCCGACAACTAAGACAAACCGTCCACCAGAATTTAGTGAAGCCACAACATTGCTCATAACTTTATACATATCATCAAAATATTTGTGAACGATGCCAGGCATATCCCACCTTCGGTAGCTTCCTCTCTTTGTAATATTTGCTCTAATATTGTCTTTAATCTCCTCTATCCAATCATTGGTATAAACCGATTTTTGTTCGGAAAAATTCTTTATCAATCCTTTAGAGACGTTATCACAGGCTACCATTTCATCCTTGATTTTTTTCAATTCCTTGTAGTTACTAACGAATCCAAGCCATCCCATTTCAATCTTATAATTTATTACATAATCTAAGCCATTCATATACGGCGGTGATGTTATAACTAGGTCGAACTTATGGTCATGTTTGAATATTGCTGCGTCTGCTAAGATAACTCTGCTTTCGACATTTATGAATTCTTTGTATTGTGCTTGGATTTCCCTTAAATCATCAGCGATTTCTTGCATTTTCTGACTTAGCAAGACGAAGGGAGCTGCTTCTTCGACTTTTTTATCTCTACAATATCCAAGACATGGTGCTCTTTTCAAGTTGCTACATTCAATAAGAATTGAAGAGAATGCTACCTTGATCAGATTCTTAATTTTGCTTTCTTTGTCGTTCTTAGGTTCTATCGATTCAATACCCGCTTTCAGAATTTCCAAATTTCTGAGCACACCTTCGTTAAATTGCGAACTTGACTTCTTTAAGAAAGCGGGAGCACTAGATTTTTGGTCTTTTGGCATTGCATCATACATTTTTAACAATTCATTGGGAGAGACGTCCCAACAATTAAGCTTGGTATCCGCTATGAATTGCAAGAGTGGATTTAATTCTGTTCCAAGTGACCTGTAACCATTTAGTTTTGCTTGGACTAAAACAGTTCCACATCCCGCAAAGGGATCAAGAATAACTGGGTTCTCATATTCCATTTTGTATTGGTCTAATACAGACTGCACAAAGTAAGCTGAAAATCCTTGCACATATGGAGACCAGCGATGAATATGCTCGTTGATGTTTGTCGTAAATTGAATGGGCAATCGTTTTTCAGATATTGCGACATTAAGTTCCTTCAAATAAGGAATCGCGTCTGCATCGGAGGAACCGCCTTTTTTGGGAGATTTGAGAATATTTATCTTCCTAACACTTAGTGTCGCTTGAACTAAATTTGGAGAATTTTCCATTTCAGCCCATTAATGGTTATGTTACTTCTTTCTATTTTAACTTAATGTAAATTTTCGAATGAATAAAATGGTTTGCAGAATCAGAGTTTTAGTCTTCTAATTAGTGTTTTAATTATTTCTTAGTTTTCTCAGAATTCTTTTTCTTTTGTGGGTTTTGACGATTTCTCTTTTTTCGTTGGCTAGGTCTCTAGAGCGTTTTCAACAGTCCCTCTCTTCGATGCGTCCCACACCTCTAAGGTTAACTAGTTTCTCTTTTTCTTGTCAAAGCCTAAAACCACATCGCTGTCAAGTCTGTTGCACAAGTCATAATAATGGAACAATAAAACATACATGTATTCCCATTATTAAGGAGGTGATTATCCTGAAGTTCAGCGACATGATCATCGCA
>Ga0315280_10003561_pt1 | contig 23799 bp, 19 predicted proteins | sample YL17G06_40_MG_FD_203697 | JGI IMG/M metagenome (GOLD analysis project Ga0315280, IMG submission 203697) | Sediment microbial communities from Yellowstone Lake, YNP, Wyoming, USA - YL17G06_40 | ecosystem: Environmental > Aquatic > Freshwater > Lake > Sediment | place: USA: Wyoming | collected... | reverse complement strand
CTGCCGGGGATGAACTCCTCGGCCATCGCCTTGCCGTACTTGTCCAGCAGCGACTCGGCGGCCCGGTCGCGCGTGGCGGTGTCGCGGGCGATCGTGATGTCGATGCTCGACCCGCTCCGGATGGGCTTGAGGACCACCGGCAGGCCCAGGCGGTCCAGCGCCTTGGCGATCTCGCCCGGTGAGTCGCCGGAGCTGAATTCCAGGCCCTTGGGCACTTTCAGGCCGGCGCCAGCGAACAGCTCCTTGGCGACGGGCTTGTCCATGGCAAGCTCGCTGGCCTTGGGCGAGGAGCCCGTGTAGCGGACGCACCGCTGCTCGCACAGCCTCTGCACCTGCCCCGACTCGCCGAACTCCCCGTGCAGCGCGATGAACGCGACCTCCATGCCCTCCCTGTCCAGGGCGGAGGTGTCCGTCGGGGATATGTCGGCGGTAGTGACGCGGTGGCCCAGCGACGATAAGGCGCTCGCGATGGCTGTGCCGCTGAGCAGCGACACGTCGCGTTCGCTCGACGGCCCGCCCATCAGGACCGTCACGTCGAGCGTCACCGGCACCCGCCTGAGCCGCAGATCCAGGCCGCCCTCCGCGGTCAGAGCGTTCGTTTCCATGTCACCATACCTCGATTTCCAGTTCGAGATAGACTTCGGACTTCTTGTACACCTCTTCGCGGATAACGTTTATCAGCTTCAGCACGTCGCTGGCCTTGGTGCCACGATCGGCCAGGATGAAGTTGGCGTGTTTTTCTGACACGTACGCCCCGCCGACCCGCCTTCCCTTCAGGCCCGCCCGGTCGATCAGCGCACCGGCCGACAGACCGCGAGGGTTCTTGAAGATGCACCCGGCGTTGTCCTTGCCCAGCGGCTGGGTGTTCTTCTTGTATATCCAGATCTGCTTGACCTGGTTGAGGATCCTGTGCGGGTCGTCTTCGTTCAGCCGGAACTCGGCGGCGAGGATGAACTTGGCCGAGACGTTTGTAGATCGGTACGCAAAGGCCAGGTCCGCGCGGCAGCGGGTGAAGACATCCCCCCCCTCGGTCATCACCTCGACCGAGTCGACGACGTTGCCGATATCGCCGAAGGCGCCGCCCGCGTTCATCTTCACGCAGCCGCCGACGGTGCCGGGGATGCCGGTGAGGCACTCCAGCCCGCTCATGCCCTCGCGGACGCAGCGCAGGACCAGCTTGCCCATGTCGGCCCCGGCCCCCGCCCGCAGGACGCCCTCGGTGAGCCTGGTCTCCATGAACAGCCCCTGGCCGAGGTGGATGACCGCGCCCTTGACGCCGGCGTCGTCAACCAGCAGGTTGGCGCCCTCGCCCAGGACGTACATCGGCACCTCGCCCTCGCGGCAGCGGCGGACGACCTGCTTCAGTTCCTCCAGGTTCCTGGGGCGAATGAAATACGTCGCCGGGCCGCCGATCCGCAGCCAGGTGCGCCCAGCCATCGGCTCGTCGCAGCTAACTATCTCTTCCAAGCCGGCAAATAACTTGGTCTGCGATTTCCCAGACATTACCCGCACCCATTGTCACCACAAGGTCGCCCTCTCGCAGCGTCTCGGCGAGGTGGTCGACGATCTCCTCGAAACTCTTCAGGTACCTGGCCGCCCCGCCGTTCAGGCGGATCTGGGCGACAAGGTCCTGCGATGAAATACAGTTCTTCTCCAGGTCGCTGTCGCGCACGAAATAGATGTCCGGCAGCAGCACCTCGTCGGCCGAGGCGAAGCTGCGGGCGAAGTCCTTCAGCAGGAAGCGCGTGCGGCTGTGCTGGTGCGGCTGGAAGACGCACACAAGCCGGCCGGGCTGGTAATGCTCGCGGATGGCCCGCAAGGTCACCTGGATCTCCGTGGGGTGATGGGCGTAATCGTCGACGACGGTCACGCCGCGCGCCCGGCCCCTGAGGGTCATCCTTCGGTGCGTGCCGGCAAAGCAGCCAAGCGCATCAGCGATCTGGACCGAAGTCAAACCAGCATGGTGCAGCAGCGCCGCAGCGGCCAGGGCGTTATAGGCGTTGTGTCGGCCGGGCAGAAGCAAGTTCACCCGGCAGAGCCGCTGGCCGCTATATGCGATGTCGAAGGAGCACCTGCCGCGGTCGATGGTCATCTCCGTCGCCCGCCAGGTGCACCCGCCATTCATGCCGAAGGTCTGCACCTCGCATCGGGCGGTGCGGACTGCCTCGGCCACGTTGCGGTCCTCGCCGTTGGCCACCAGCACCCCGCCAAGCGCCACCCTGCCCGCGAACGCGCGGAAGGCCTCGACGATCGCGTGGATGTCCTGGTAGCAGTCCAGGTGGTCCTCTTCGATGTTGAGGATGGCCGCGTACTGCGGGCAGAGGTTCAGGAAGCTGCGGTCATACTCGCACGCCTCGGCGACGAAGTACTTGCCCGCTCCCGCGCCGCTCGGCCCGCCGAGCTGTTCGACCGTCGCCCCGACGATGTAGCTTGGATCGACCCCGGCGGCCGTCAAGGCGTAGGCGACCATGGCGGTCGTGGTGCTCTTGCCGTGCGTGCCGGCCACCGCGATGCCGACCCGCTCGGCCATCAGCCGCCCGAGCATCTGACTGTACTTGATGACCTCCACGCCGCTGCTGCGGGCGGCGATCAGCTCGGGGTTCTGCTCGTGGATCGCCGCGGAGTAGACGACGGTGTGGCAGCCGGCGGGGATGTTCTCCGCCCGCTGGCCTATGTAGACCGCGGCCCCCTGCTCAATGAGGCGCTCGGCCGCCCCGCTGCCGCCGCTGTCGCTGCCGCTCACGGTCGCCCCGCGATCGAGCAGCATCTGCCCCAGCGCCCGCATCCCGCAGCCGCCGATGCCGATCAGATGAAACCGCCTGCCGCGATAGGACCCAATGCCCTTCGCGCGCCGCAACTCTATCTGAGTGCCGGTCTCCATACCGCCAAGCATGGTATCTCTCTATGCCCTTACCTGTCAAACTCGCCCCGCAGGGGCGCAGTCTCTCCGTCAAGCGACACTGCTTGTAGTTATCGCCAGGAGGAGGGCAATTCCTTTAGCCCGCGGCAGACACAGCGGGCATCTCGCTTCCCCGCCGGTCCCGGACAGGGTCGGCCGCTGCGGAATCGGAAAGGACTTACATCTCACGTGTCCGTAACATGCAGGCAACACTATACTGCTCACCTGATGTGGCGGACACCACGATCAGCGACAAGGGAGCTTCAGATGCGGGCAATGAGCATTGCTTCTTTACTGGGGTTGCTGGTCTTAGCCACGTCGGCACTTTCTGAAACCTCCCCTCCGCCGGCGACGACTGCGACACAAGACAGCCAACCCGCCCTGACAAGACAGGAACGGGTCTTTGGACTGGCGACCTTCCATGCAGCCGCCAAGCAGCACTTCGCCTGGTTCGAGAAGGCAAGCGACTTGGACTGGGACAAGGCCTTCATGGACTTCCTGCCGCTGGTGGAAGAAGAGCAGACCACGCTGGAGTACTACCGCACGCTCCAGCGTTTCGCCGCCCTACTGAGGGACGGACACACCGAGGTCCACCTGCCACAGGATATTCAGAAGCAGCAGGACAGGCTGCCGCTGACCCTGGGCTTCATCGAAGGCCAGTGGGTCGTACTGGAGCGGCACCCGACCGAGGAGATTCTCGCCGAAGACATCCCTCCTGGCACTATCTTGCTGGCAGTCGATGGCGCAGAACCGACCCGTTACTTCGAGGCGAATGTTTTTCCCTACATCGCCGCCGGCTCCGACCAGGCCAAGCGCACACGGCTGAACTGGATGTGGACAATGTCCAAGGGCGAGCAGGTGCCGCTGACACTGCGATACCCCGACGGCAAGCAGACCACCCGCACACTGCGAGCAAGCCGCAGGTCCGTCAAGTGGACCGACGCGCTGAGAGAAAAGTATCTGCTGGCTTGGCATAGAGACCCGCAGTTCGGCTCATCCTTTGTTGCCGAGGGGATCCTTCATGTCCGCTACGGCACGTGCGATCAGAAGTGCCTGGAGGCGTTCGGCGACCTTCTAGCCTCCCTGAGCAGCGAACAGTTGCGGGGCATGATCCTGGACCTGCGCGGCAACCCCGGCGGCAGCACGCCGGTCAAGGCCGCCGGCCGACTCATCAGCAAGCCCATACCCTGGTACGCCTGCCGCTCGCGATGGTCGGCCTCATACTACCAGGCACAGACTCAGGCCCTCTCGCAGGCTGACAAGGCAGCCTACCTGAAGTGGCACGGCCTGCCCGCCACGTTCGGCCCCGACTGGCTGGACGTGACGCCCCAAGGGCCCATCCAGCCGGAGGCGAACCACTATGACGGCCCGCTGGTCATACTCATCGACGCCGAAACGGGCAGCGCCGCCGAGGACCTGGTGGTCCTGCTGCACGGCTGCGGGCGGGCGACGGTCATCGGCGAGCGGTCAGCCGGCAGCACAGGCCAGCCGATGCTGATGGACCTGCCCGGCGGCGGAGGGGCCAGGATATGCACCATCCAGGTCCGCTATCCCGACGGGCGGGAGTTCATCGGCCCCGGCATCAGGCCGGACGTGCCTGTAACCAGGACCCTCAAGGCCATCGCCGAAGGCCGAGACGAGGTGCTCCAGGCCGCCATCCAGTTCCTCCAATCCGCCCCCTCCGCTGCGCCCGCCTCCGCCCCGGCCCACAACTGAAATCTTTCGCCCTGTTGCCCAACTCCTAATCGCCGCGCGCTGTTGAGCGAGCGCTGGGTACTGGCAACTGGCTACCGGCTACTGGGTACTCGCTGTGCCCAGCCAGTCCGCCACGGCGGCGGCGGCCGGTTGGGCGGGGCGGAGCGTGGTGGCGGCGCGGCGCATGGCCTCGATGGCGGGGATATCGCGGAGCAGCGGCAGCAGCGTGCGGCGGAGGTTTTCGGCGTTGGCGGCGGGGCTTTTTGAGTCCTGGCAGATCACCGCGGCACCGCAGTTGACCAAGGCGGCGGCGTTGAGGAGCTGGTGGCGGTCGGCGTGGTGCGGATAGGGCATGAGCACCGCCGCCGTGCCGGTGGCGGTGAGCTCAGCCACGGTGACCGCCCCCGCCCGCGCCAACGCCAGGTCGGCGGCGGCGTAGGCAAGGTCCATCCTGTCGCAGTAGCCCTGCGTGACCGCGAGCACCCCACTGCCGGTCAGGTTACTGTGCATCTGCTCGGCGCGGGGCGAACCGGTGATATGCAGCAGTTGCCACTGATCGGCCAGGCCGGCCAGGTCGTCACCCAGCAGGGCGACGGACTCGCTGAGTGCCTCCGCCAGCAGGCTGCCGCCGAAGACAAGCAGCGTGCGGCGGTCGCCCCGCAGGCCGAAGCGGGCGATGGCCCCCGCCCTGTCGCCGCCCGTCAGCCCACGTCGCACCGGACAGCCGACGCAACGTACGCGCGCGCGGAGCTTGCGCGGGAAGCTGGCGATGGTAGAGGCGAACTGCGTGAAGATCACGTCGGCCCGGCCGGCCAGGATGCGGTTTGCCTTGCCGGGGACGGCGTCGGGGTTGAGCAGCGCGGTGGGGATGCCGGCCGCCGACGACCGCCAGACGACAGGCCCGGCGGCAAATCCGCCAAGTCCAAGCACCGCCGCCGGCTTCAGGTCGAGTATCAGCCGCCTGGCCAGGAGCGCCGAGCGGGCGTAGGCCGCGGCAAAGCCCGCCCAGCCCAGCGGGCGCGAGGGAAAGGGCCACACAGGCTGGGGAACGATGGCGTATGGCAGCGGATCGAGGATTCGCCTGTCGATCGCGCGGTTGGAGCAGGCGAACACAACCTTCGCCCCCGGCCGGCGGGCCAGCAGCTCCTCCGCCACGGCCAGGGCGGGATAAAGGTGCCCGCCCGTGCCGCCACCTGCAAAGATGTAGATATCGCTCGCCATGGTGCACGTGTCGCCGCTAATTGCCAATTGTCAATCGGCAATTGCCAATTGGCAATCCTCCTTCGCCCCTCGCGCGCCTCGGCGCTATGGAGGACAAGTCGGCAATGGGTGCGGAATCAGGCGGGGTTAGTCAATCATCTCCCCAGCCGGCCTGGGAGGATGTGCCGTCACGGACACCATCATCGCCACCGCCGCCGCAAGCAGCAGCAGTGCGGTTCCACCTGCGGAGATGAAGGGCATGGCAGCACCGGTCGGCGGGGCGGCGGCCGTGTCGACGGCTACGTGCAGCACCGCCTGGCAGGCCACCAGAAAGCCCAGCGCCCCCGCCAGCAGCCGGCCTTGGTGATCGCCGGCAGCCAGCACCATCTTGCGGGCGTGCCACAGCCACATGAGCATCAGCCCCACCAGCAGCGCCGCACCCAGGAAGCCGAACTCCTCGCAGTAGACCGAGAAGATGAAGTCGGTGCTGTCCTCAGGCAGGTATCCCAGCTTCTGCATGCCCGCCCCCAGGCCCTTGCCGAACCAGCCGCCGGTCATGATGGCCAGCAGCGACTGCCGCGGCTGATAGGCGCTTGGGTTGGCCTGCGACCAGGGGTCGAGCATGGCGGTGATCCGCAGCCAGCGGTGCGCGTCGCGGACGACCATGACGTAGAATGCTGCCACCGCCGGAGGGATCATCGCAGCCAGGTACGCCCACGGCACCCCGGCAAGTAGCAGCGTCGCTCCGGCGGCGAAGACGATGATGACTGCCGCACCGAAGTCCTGCGTGATGACGACAGCCGCGCACAGGCCGATGAGCAACGCCGCCGGCAGGAAGGTCTTGAGGAAGCTGCGCGGCTCGGTGGTCTCCTTGCCCAGCCAGGTCGCAAGAAACACCACGAGCGTGACCTTGATAAGCTCGGAGGGCTGGAAGCCGATGGCGTACTGGGCCGGGCCGAATCGCAGCCACCTGGCGTGCCCACCGATTGCCTTGCCGAGCCCCGGCACGAACACCAGCGCCCCCGCCGCCAGCGCCACGGCTAGAAGCACGGCCGGGATGATCGGAATGCGCCTACCCGCGGCCAGGCGGTGATAGTCCAGCCGCCACAGCGTCACCATTGTCAGCACGGCCAACGCCGCAAACAGCGTGTGACGGAGGTCCGCGCGGGCGTACCACGGGCCTGGTTTGGCCACCGACGCCACTGCGCTGTGCACCATCACCACCCCCAGCGCCAGCAGCGCAAGGGTGGTCAGCATCAACCCTTGCCCGGCGGGGTTGTCAGCCAGCGGCAGGTGGGCCTCTGATCGCGCCGTCCTTGTCATGCGCAAGCCTTCCTTGTCCGGCGGCCCCGGCCTATCGCAGCTTCAGCGTCGCAAGGGCCAAGGCGCCAAAGATGAACCCGAGCACCCAGAACCGCACCACGACCTTCGACTCAGCCCAGCCGCCAAGGTGGAAGTGGTGGTGCAGCGGGGCGCAGCGAAACAGTCTCTTGCCCGGCATGCCCCGTCCCGGGCGGGTGAGCTTGAAATAGCCGATCTGGAGGATCACGCTGACCGCCTCCATGACGAACACCCCGCCGGCCAGCAGCAGCAAGAGCTCCTGCCGCGTCACGACCGCGATGTAGCCCAGAAGCCCCCCCAGCGGCAGCGAGCCGGTGTCGCCCATGAAGACCTGCGCCGGGTGGGCGTTGTACCACAAGAACCCCACGCACGCCCCCAGCATGGAGGCGCACAGCACGGTCATCTCCGCCGACCCGGCCACCAGAGGCAGGTGGAAGAACCGCGCCCACTCGGCCACGCCAGTGATCTCGGCGATGATGAGGAAGACAAGCACGACACTCATCGTGCAGCCGGTGGCCAGGCCGTCCATGCCGTCGGTGAGGTTGACGGCGTTGCAGGCGCCCACCATCGTCAGCATGCATATGCCTATGTAGGCCAGCAGAGGCAGGGCGATGGGGTCGGACTTGAAGGGGAAGTAGAAGCTGTGGGCGGGGTTCACCACCCGGTTCGACTCGTCGATGATGTGGCTCTCGGCCCCATAGTAATAGATGAATATCGACAGTATGACGGCTAGGCCCACTTGGAAGAGGATCTTCTCCCACATCTTCAGCCCGTCGCGCGAGCCGGTGCCGGCGGAGTACTTCAGTTTCATCCAGTCGTCAGCCGCCCCCAGCCCGCCCAGCCAGACCAGCGCAAGCAGCCCCATGCGAATGTACATGTTGCTCAGGTTGGCGAACAGGATGGTGGCGACGAAGATGGCCAGGGCGATCATGATGCCGCCCATCGTTGGGGTGTTGGACTTGTACTTGGTGAGCAGGTTGAGGTCGGCGTGGTCAAACTCTGGCCGGTCGCCCAGTCGGCTGCGGATCAGGAAGCGGATCATCTTTGGCGCAAGCAGCATGACCACTAGAAAGCTGACGACGGCGGCGGCGGCCGTCCGGAGCAGCAAACCCTGATAGAGGAAGTACACCAAGGCTGCGACCTCACATTGTCGCCCGGCAAGCCAGCTAGGCAGGGGCAAACGCCGAGCGGATGGACTCCGTCAACTGCTCCATCTCCATCGCCCGCGAACCCTTGATCAGCACCACGTCTCCGGCGCGCACCAATTGCGCAAGGGCATCCGCCGCCTGCTGGCGGGACTCAAAGACAACAGCCCGCAGCCCGCCCTCTGCGGCGCCTGTGCCCATATATCGACCTAGCGGCCCGACGCAAACGAGCAAATCAACGCGTCTTGCGGCTATCGCAGCGCCGGTCTGCATGTGCAGCAGGGGCCCGGCGGCTCCCAGCTCCCGCATGTCGCCGACGATCATCACTCGCCTGGCGGCTGGCTGCTCGGCCAGCACGTCCGCGGCGGCGATCATGCTGGCCGGGTTGGCGTTGTAGGCATCGTTTATGACGACAACGTCGCCCAGCTCGATCCGCTCCAGCCTCATCTCAGGTGCGGTGAAATCTCTCAGCGCCTCGGCGGCCTGGGCCGGCGGGACGCCGAAGTGGTTGGCCGCCGCCATCGCCGCAAGCGCGTTGACCGCGTTGTGCCGCCCCGGCAGAGGAAGCTCCACCCACGCCCGGCCATTGACCTCCAGCCTCTGGCCGCGGCCGACCGGCTCGTAACCCGTCAGACGGAACTCCGCCGCGCCCGACTCACCGAAGCGAACAAGATGCACGTCGCAACCTCGCAGCGCCTTATCCAGCGTCGGGCTATCGGCGGGGACCACGGCCAGGCCATCAGCCGCCAGATGCCTCAACATCGAGGCCTTCTCCGCCGCCACCTTCTCAATGCTGCCGAGCTTCTCCAGGTGCGTCGCTGATACCGACGTGATGACGGCCACGTCCGGTAATGCGATGCGGGAAAGGGACCCCACCTCGCCGGGTGAGTTGGTGCCAATCTCGCAGACGACGTAGTCGTCGCCGTCGCTCACCGCCAGCAGGGTCAGCGGCACGCCAATGTTGTTGTTGAAGCTCTTGGGCCCGGCCGAGCCGGCAAGCCTGCGAGACAGGATGTGATGGATCATCATCTTGACTGTCGTCTTGCCGTTTGAGCCCGTGACGGCGATCACCTTTGCGCCACTCGCCCGTCGCTGGCGAGCGGCCAGGCGGCCCAAGGCCGCGATCGTGTCGTCCACCACGATCAGCCCGCCGGGGAAGCTGGCAGCCAGGTCTTCCGACACGCCCGCCTCGGCGGACACGACCGCCGCCGCGCAGCCGACTGCCGCCGCCTGGGGCAGGAACGCATGGCCGTCGAAGTTTGCCCCGCGGATCGCGAAGAACAGCTCACCTGCCCCGGCTGTGCGGCTGTCGGTGCTAACTGCGGTGATGCGAACCGGCGCGGCAGGACGGCCGGGCGGGTTCACAAGCCGCCCGCCGACCGCCTGGGCAATCTCCGCCGGCGTCATCGCCCTCATGGTCGCCCCTCTTGTTTGCGCATGCACTCGGCGGCCACCTCCGTGTCGTCGAAGTGCACGCGCCGATCTTTGATGATCTGATAGGTCTCGTGGCCCTTGCCGGCAATCAGCACGATGTCGCCGCCTTTGGCCTGGGCGATTGCCAGCTCTATGGCCGAGCGCCGGTCGGCCTGGACGACGGTCCTGGCCCAGCCTTGCTCGTCCAGCCCGCTGAGGATCTCCTGGATGATCGCGTCGGGGTCCTCGCTCCGCGGGTTGTCGGACGTCACGACGACCATGTCGGCCTGGTCCTGGGCGACGCGGGCCATCCTCGGCCGCTTGCTCCTGTCGCGGTCGCCGCCGCAGCCGAAGACGACGATCACCCTGCCGCAGGCCAGCGGGCGGATGGCGCTGAGGGCCTTCTCCAGTGCGTCGTCGGTGTGGGCGTAATCGACGAAGACCTGGTAGTCAGCCTCAACCGGCACCCGCTGGAGCCGGCCCGGCACGCTCGATACGCTCCCCAGGGCCGGGGCGATGGTCTCCAGGTCTATGCCCAGTGCCCTGCCCGCGGCGGCGGCGGCCAGGCAGTTGTAGACGTTGTGCCGGCCGATCAGCGGCGTGGCCACCGGCACCGCCCGATCCTGCTCGATGAGCGAGAAGCGAGTGCCGCCGGCGTCGATCTTCTCGATGCGAGCGTGGATGTCGGCAGCGGCGCTCAGGCCGTACCACGACACCTCTGCCGCCGTCGCCGCCGCCAACCGGTCGCTGCACGGATCGTCGCGGTTCAACACGGCGCATGCGCCCTCGTCTAGCTGCTCAAAGAGAAGCTGCTTGCTCAGCAGGTAGTCTTCCATCGTCTTGTGGTAGTCCAGGTGGTCGCCTGAGAGGTTGGTGAACACGCCGACGCGGAAGGCCACGCCCTCGGTGCGGCGCTGGTGAAGCGCGTGCGAGGAGACCTCCATGACAAGGTGGGTCTTACCGGCGGCGACCATCTCGGCCATCATCTCGGCCAGTTCGACCGGCCCGGGGGTGGTGTTGCCGGCCGGGGATGACCTGAGCCCGGTGTCGTACTTGATCGTGCCCAGCAGGGCGCAGTCCAGGCCCGCCCGCGCGAGGATCGCCTCGGTGAGGTATACGACGGTGCTCTTGCCCTTGGTGCCCGTGATGCCGAGGACGGTGAGCTTCCGGGCTGGCCAGCCGTGGATCGTCTGGGCCAGCCTGCCGACGGCCTGGCGTATGTCGGCCACCGCGACCAGCGGCACGTCCGCCGGCACGGCTGAGGGGTCCTGGCAGACGACGGCTGCGCATCCGGCCGCCACCGCCTGGGGGATGTAGCGGTGCCCGTCGTCGCCGGCGCCGGTAACGGCGACGAAGCAGCAGCCCTCCGAGGCGCGGCGGGAGTCGGAGACGACGGCGTTGACCTCCGCATCGCCCCTCCGCCGAACTGGCGTGACTTCGGCGGCCTCCAGCAGCTTGGTAAGTAGCATGGCCCTTGTTCCGCGGTCGCAGCCGCGACGGCACTGTTGTACGACGGGGGACCCGGCGGGGCAAGTGGCCGCCCGGTGGCTCAGTCCTGCCGCCTCGCCGCAGCCAGGCGCCCATCGCCCGGCGCGGCAGTACCAGCCAGCAGCACGCGTTCATCCGGCAGGTCGGGCGGGACGTCCAGGTACGCCAGCGTTCGCTCCAGGACCTGCTTGACGTAAGGGGCGGCCACCGTCGCGCCGTAGTGGCCCTTGGACTTATCCGGCCAGTATATCGAGATCAGGCAGAGCACCTGCGGCTGCCTGACCGGCGCCCCGCCGACGAACGAGCCGACGAACGCCCCATCAACGTAGGCGCCGTCGACCGCGATCTCGGCGGTTCCGGTCTTGCCGAAGCTGCTCCACTGCTGCATCCGGCAGCCCTTGCCCGTGCCCCGCAGCACCACCTCGCGCAGCACCTGGAGCGTCTGGTCGGCCACCTCGGGGCTGAGCACCCTCCTGACCACCTGGCGCTTGTGGCGCCAGATTGTGTTGCCGGCGCTGTCCTTGATGCAGTCCACCACGCTCGGCCGGAGCAGTAGCCCGCCGTTAGCCATCGAGGCGAACGCCATCGTGAGCTGGAGCGAGCTGACGGATATCTCCTGGCCGAAGGGCACGCGGCGCGTGCTGTAGCCATCCCACTTGGCGCGGGGGCGGACGATGCCGCCGGTCTCGCCGGGCAGGTCGATGCCGGTCGGCGTGCCGAAGCCGAACTGCCGGGCCGCCGAGTACAGCGCATCGTTGCCCAGCGCCTCGCCGACCTTGGCCATGCCGATGTTGCTGGAGAAGACCACCACGTCGCACAGCGAGAGCGTCCCGTACTTGGAGCCGTGGTCGCTGATCACCCCGCCGCGGGAGGCGTGGTACATGCCGTTCTCGCAGAAGATGGTCGTCTGGTAGTTCATCACGCCGGCCTGGACGGCGGCGGCGGCGAACACCGGCTTGATCGCGCTGCCGGGCTCGTAGGGGGCGGCGAGGGCCTTGTTGGTCACGCAGTCTTGTGAGTACTGGCCGTAGGCGTTGGGGTTGAACGGCGGCGTGGCGCACATGGCCAGTATCTGACCGGTCTGGGGGTTGACGATGATCCCCGTGCCCCACTTGGCGCCGAAGCGCTCGACCGACTGGGCGACCGCGTCCTCCAGGAAGCCCTGGATGACCGAGTCGATGGACAGGAACACGTGCATGCCGTCGCGCGGCGGGCGGCTTTCCTCGCTCACCGGCCAGATCGGCCTGCGGAGCGCGTCGGCCAGCAGGACTCGCTGCCCGTCGGCGGCGGCCAGGCAGCGGTCCAGGCCCAGTTCCAGTCCGGCCCCGGCTTCCCCATCGCGCCGCCTGTAGCCCAGGACGGTGGCGGCCAGCTCGCCGGCGGGGTATGCCCGCTGCCACTCATAATCGACCTGGACGGCCCGCAGGTCCAGGTCGCGCACGGCCTTGACCTGCCGCTCGCTAAGCTCGCGCCTCAGCACCACGTAGCTTGTGTCCCTGCGGGCGAGTAGCAGCCCCAGCGCCTGGGAGGGCGACATCTCCAGCGCCGAGGCGGCCCGGTTGGCGACCTCCTGGAGCTTATCGTCGGGGATCATCGCCGGGTCGGCGTAGCAGTACGGCGCCTGCTTGCTGCCGGCCAGCAGCACATAGCGGTTCCATGCCCGTGCGAAGATGTTGCCGGGCCGGCCCGGCACCGTGATCACCATGCGGCGCTGCCGCCAGGCGGTGCGGTTGGCCTTGTCGGCCCCGGTGTACAAGATCCACGCCAGCCTCCCCAGCAGCGCCACCAGCGTCAGCGCCATAAGGCCCAGGAACAGCTCGTATCTCAGCGTGCCGTGTGGTGTGGTGCTCATCTGTGCCTGCACTCCATTGCCGGCGCCGAAGCTGGCAGCCTCCAGGTCAGGGCGTCGCCGTCCGCTCGGTGATGCTCCTGTGGACGCTCAAGGCTGAGCGGTTCCGCTCCACCAGGCCTAGCGACATCTCCTCGCCCCGGCGGCAGACCTCCTGCGGGTTGGTCAGGCGGCTGAGGGCGATCTGCTGGTCCCACAGCGTCCGGCGGATCTGGCGGCGCTCGAGCAGCAACTGCTCTGTCTGGTGGCGCGCGATCATCTCGCAGCGGCGCATGTGCACCTGCGCCACCGCCATTGCAGCCAGGATGATGATGACCGTCGCCAGACGCACAGCAGCCAATGCCCTTCCGCTAACCTGGGATGACCAGCTCCAGCCCGACCGCCAGCCGGTCCGGGTGGGAGAGTTTGTCCTTGTTGGCAGCCAGAATCTTCGCCACCGCCGCCCGCGAGCCGTCGTTGAGCGTCTGGCGGGCGATCTTGGTGAGCGTGTCGCCGCGCTTGACCGTGTAGGTGGTCCGGCCGGTCGGCCTGGCGGACTGTGCCGGGGCGGCAGGGGCCTGCGGCGATGGGGCAAACCGCTGGCCGAGCTGGGCGAGGTCGAGCTGCTGGCCCGCGGCCTGGGCGGCGGGGCCGCGCGCCGGGGCAGCCGCGACGGCGGTCTCATGCGGCGGGATCAGGAGCTTCTGGCCGGGACGGATGGACGAGGGGCTCTTCAGGGCAGCCTTGTTGGCCTCGTAGATGGGTCTGTAGTCGGCCTCGTGACCCTTGCCGTAGAACTTCACCGCGATCTTCATCAGCGAGTCCTTGGGTTGGACAAGGTACGTCTGCTGGGGAGTGGGCGGCTGGGCAGCTACTTCGGCGGCCGATGCAATCTCTGCCGCTAGCGTCACTATCGGCCCGCTGCTCGTCCGGGCAGTCTCGTCCTGTCGGGCGGCCGCCGCGTCCGGGGCCGGTTGGCCGATCACGGCGACGATCTCCGGTTGGCCGGCGCCCGGCTGGTCGGCGCGGGCCGGCTGAGCCTGCGGCTGTTCAGTCGATCCGCTCAACACCATAGTCGGTGCTTGCGTAGGGGGCGTACTGATCGGCTGGCCCAGCCTGGGGACAAGGTGATTGTGGTCGATGATCGACGGGGACACCTCCTCCGCCGTCGCGGCCGCCAACTGCCCCGCGTCGTCCCGCAGCGACGACGGCAGCGGCGCCGGCTTGCCAGAGCCGGTCAGCTCCGTCAGCACCAGCCCAAACATGATGATGAACCCCAGCCCCACCAGCAGCCCGATCCGTGTCTCTCGCGTCATGGTCCTTGGCTCCATCCAAAGGCTTTATGCGCCCTTCTCTATTGCCCGAAGCTTGGCGGACCGGCTTCGGGGGTTCTCGACCGATTCCCGATCCGACGGAACCGTCGGCTTCTTCGTCAGCAGTCTGGCGCGTTTGGTCGCGGCCCAGGCGGCGAAGGCCCGCTTGACGCGCCGGTCTTCCAGCGAATGGAAGCTGATGATCGCCGCCCTGCCGCCAACGCACAGCGCGTCCGGCAGGGCAGCAAGCAATCCGTCAAGGCTGGCCAGCTCGTCGTTGACCGCGATTCGCAGCGCCTGAAATGTCCTTGTGGCCGGGTGCACGCCGCGTCGAGCGGCCCTTGCCGGGGCCGGTATGGCCGACGCGATCACCTCGGCCAAGTGCCTTGTGCGTAGTATCGGCCTATTCCGCCGCGCAGCTACAATCGCCCTGGCGATTCGCCGGCTGTAGCGCTCCTCGCCGAAGCGGTAGATCAGGTCGGCGAGGTCGGCCTCGGTGAGCTTGCCGACCAGATCGGCGGCGGTCCGGGGGCTACGGCGGTCCATCCGCATGTCCAGCGGGCCGTCGGCAGCGAAGCTAAAACCGCGCCCGGCGTCGTCCAGTTGGCTTGAGGCCACCCCCAGGTCGGCCAGCACGGCGTCGGCGGCCTGGAGGCCGGCCTCGGCGAGCACGGCGCGGATGTCGGCGAAGTTAGCCTGGAAAAGCCGCAGACGAGCGGCGAAGCGGCTGAGCCTGTCCTTGGCCGCGGCGAGGTTGCCCTCGTCCAGGTCGATGCCGACCAGAACTCCCGCCTTGGAGGCCGACAGGAGCGCCTCGGCGTGCCCCCCCCACCCGATGGTGCAGTCCACCAGCACCGCTCGGCGGGCGGGGTCGAGCAGGTCGAGCACCTCGCGGCTCATCACAGGGGTGTGAGCGGCCGATTCGACCATGGTAGTCGGCCGCCGCTCACGCCGCCGCGGTGCTGCCCGCCACCGCCGCCGCAGCGGCCTCCGACAGGCAGACCCGGGTATACTCATCCCCCAGCGCCTGAACGCGCGCCAGCCGCTGGGCCAAGTCTAGCAAGCGCCGTCGGTGTCCATCACTAAGAACCGATGGCTTGGCCAGGGCGCGCCGCAGTTCGGCAAAACCTGTTGGGCGGCGTCCGTGCAGCCCTCCAGGTTCGCGCAAGGCTGACTGGGGGATGAGCATAACCTCGACTCCTTTCGTCGGGCCTGGATGTTCCAACTGCCGTCGGCGGCCTCCAGACCGATCCGCCGACAAGACCACGTGTCTCTCAGGGCGAAGCCCCACTAACTTGCTCGCCCACCTCGTAAAGGACCTCGCCGTAGCTCGGCAGCGCATCCTGCACGTGGCGCTCCCACTCCTCGGCGGGCCAAATCTCGATGTGATCGAATACTCCCACCAGCGTCACCTGATCGCTCACGACCGCCCGCTGCATCGACTTTTCCGGCAGGACCACTCTGCCTTGCGCGTCGGCCCGCAGCGGCCGGGCCATCGCGAAAAGCAGGTCGATCTTGCGCGTCTGCCTGTCGGGCAGAGGCGACCGCCGCAACGTCGCCAGCAAACGGCGATAGTACTTGTCGGGATACAGCCACAGATGCCGGTCCGGCCCCAGAACCAGGATGAAACCCTTGCCGTCTTCCTCAGGCTCGATCTGCTCGCGGAGCGCTGCGCTGATCGCCAGCCGGTGCTTGGCGTCGATCGTCTGCTCATACTCCCCTATCAGCAGCGCCATGTCCTGGTCCTCTCCTCCACCGGATGGGATTGATAGGGAAAATAAGGTACAAATAGGGATGCTGCAAGCGAAAAACTCCACCGGCCGGAGACCCGACCCCGGTGCATGCGCTAACAGACCTCGAACTTGCCCCCACGAATGGCCCGTCCTGCTTGCCGGTACCACAATCTATTGTTCGCGACGGGCCAGCGAGATTTTTTTGTTGGTTCCGCCAGGACCGACTTGCCAAACAGCCTCGCCCCCGCCGCCCGGCAGGGGGCGCAACGCCTCCTTTTCGGCTTATCGGCCTGGCGAATTCAGGAACGTTAGCGGAAATCCGGGCGGCGTCGCGCCGCCGCTTACTCGCCCAGACGGTCTGCGGCGAGTGACAGGTACAGTTCTTGGTGCGCCTCGATCACCGCCTGGATCGGGTAGTGCTTGACGACCCTTTTCCTGCCGGCGCGGCCCATGCCCGACCGCATCTTCGCGTCGCCGGACAATCGCTCGATGGCGTCGGCCAGGGCTATCGCGTCCGCCGGGGCGACCAGCAGACCGGTCTCGCCGTGGACCACGACGTCCCGTAGGCCAGGCACGTCGGATGCGACTACCGGCAGCGAGCAGGCCATCGCCTCCGCCGCCGCCAGGCCGAAACCTTCCCACCGGCTGGGCATGACAAGCAGATCGGCGGCGCTCAGCACGCCGCGAATGTCCTGGACGAATCCCAGATAGCGGCATCGCCGCCCGCCCTCGCCGTGCTCCATGAAGTTCTCAACCAGGCCCCTCCGCCTGCCGTCGCCTGCGACGACCAGCTCGATCGGCTGGCCCCTTGAGGCCAGGTGGCTGGCGGCCGACAGCAGCACGTCGACGCCCTTCTCGAAGTCCAGCCGCCCGACGTACGCGCATAGCACCTGCCCCTCGGCCAGGCCCCAGCGGCCCCTCAGCAGCCGCCGGTCGTCGTCACTGCGGGCAAATGCCGCCGCGTCCACGCCGTTTGGGATAACCGTGTACCGGCTGATCGGCAGGCCGCTGCGTCGGGCATGGAAGTCCCGCGTGGAGGCAGAGACGGCGACGACCCGGTCGCAGCGGTCTGCCAGCAGCCTTGCGGCGGCGAATTGCCAAGGCCGGAACCTCGCCTCAGCCGTGTGCACCGTGTGCACCAGGTGCGGCACCGCCGCCAGCCAGGCCGCCGCCCTGCCGGCAAGGTCGGCGTGGAAAAGGTGCGTGTGCAGGATGTCGAACTGCCGCCATCGCAGCAGCTCCACCAGCCGGGCGAGCTTGCCCACGTCGCACTTGCCGCGAACCCCCAGCACCGTCACGCCCACCCCGGCCCGCAGCAGCCACTGCTCCACCGCCCCGCCGCGCAGCGCCACCACGTGCGTATCGAACCGGCCGCGGTCAAGACGCCGCGACAGCTCGTAGACGCACCGCTCGGCCCCGGCAGGACCGAGCTCGGTCAGCAATTGGCAGACGCGCAGGGGTCTCATAACCTGATGCCCCGCAGGGCAGCGCCCCGCGGCCTTGGGGCTGTGATTAGCAATCGGCCAGCCGCGTCCCCGACCATGAGCCCCTGCGCCGCCCGGCGCGGCGGCGGACTCGACCGCCCGCCACGCTCCAAACCGTCACCATAAGAAAAGCAGACCTGGCGGGGGGGGACCAGATCTGCTCTCTATTTAATGGGCCGGCAAAGGGGGAAAAGCCGGTCCATTCGAAGCTTAGTATTGCCCCAGGCGGGTGTCAATGGGAAACCTCGCATATTATCGGGCGCCCGGCGATGGGCAGGCCGGCAACGCCCGCTATGCGATGGTCGCAGGCAGGGACGCCTCAGTCGCGCATGGTGCGGACCTCTATGGCCGCCCCGCCAAGGCGAATCTGTATCCAGCCACTGCGCGGAGTAGTGTAGTAGCGGTAGGTGCGACGAAGGCGGTCGAAGAACTCCCGCGGTTCATCCGCCTCGACCGGGCCGTAAGGTTCGCGGGAGTTGCTGGCCATGACGTATCTTGGCGAGACCGCCTGGACGAACTCCTCCAGCGTCGGCCGCCACGAGCCGTGGTGAGGAAGCATCAGCACGTTGGCGGCAAGGCCGGCCGATCCCGCCAGCTCCGCCTGGGGCGGGCCCTCCAGGTCGCCCGGCAGCAGCACGCTGGCATCATCGCAGGTGATCCGCAGCACCAGTGACGACTGGTTGGCCGTCAGGCCCTCCCTGCCCGCGGGCGGCCAGAGCACCTCCACCACAGTGCGATCGTCCAGCCGGATGCTCTGCCCTGCGGCCAGGCGCCTGACCGGCACGCCGCGGCGGGCCAGCAACTCCAGAAGCTGCCTGTCAGCAGGCGGCCAATCCGCATCCGGCGGCGAGGCACCGAACTGCTCGTTGACGTACACTGCCTCCAACCGGCGCCGGCTGACGACCTCCGGCATGGCGCTGAAATGATCGGTGTTGGGGTGCGATATGAACGCCGACGCCGGCGCCGGCAGCCGCTGCGACCGCAGGAACGGGCCGAGCACCAGTGAGTAGGCGTCGAAGCCGCTCCGCGTGCCCGCGTCGAACAGGTGCACCCGGCCGGAGGGCGTGCGAAGCACCACGCACTGACCCGCCCCGACGGCCAGGACGTTCAGTTCCGCCCGGTCGGGCGGCGGGGCCGACCATTGACTGTACACCGTTGCTGCGACGAGCACGGCGAGTGCAACCGCGGCCAGCACCTTTCCCCACCTCAATCTCCCAGCCAGGAGCACCGCGGCCACGGCGGCGTAGCACAGCAGCACCCAGCCGACGCTCACGTCGCGCAGCTCCAGGCTCAGGCCCGGCAGGCGGCCGGCGGCCTCGACGATCCGGGCCAGCGCATCGGCGGCCTGGCCGGCGAGGCGCCCGACGGCGTAGGCCAGGTTCGGCATCGGCCAGGCCAGGGCCGTCGAGACATATCCCGGCACGAGCACCGCCGTCACCGGCGCCAGCAGCAGCGCGCTCAGCGGCGCGGCGTAGGGGCTGAAGAAGTGAAAGTGATACGCTACCAGCGGCGCCGAGACGACGTAGGCGACGATCACGATGGCGACCAGGTCCATCGCCCAGTTGGCGGCCGTGTAGTTGAACCACCGGCGCAGGCGGTCTTCTTGGCGGAAGACCATCAGCCCGCGCCGGCGCATCCACCTGCCGAAGATCAGACCCCTGACGCCCCTCCGCAGCACGAGCAGCCCGCCCACGATGCCGAAGCTGAGCTGAAAGCCCGCGTCGAATAGGTCCATCGGCTCGATCAGCAGCACGATGATCGCCGCGGCGGCCAGGGCGTTCAGCGCCGCGTAGCGCCGCCCCCAGATCGTCGCCAGGCACAGCGCCGCGGCCATGATCGCCGACCGCACCAGCGGCGCGCGGCTCTGGGCCAGGACCATGTAGACGACCAGCACGACCAGCACCGTTGCCGCCGCCTTTCGCGGCGCCAGGCCCAGCAGCCTGCACACCAGGTACGCAAAGCCCAGGAACACGCCCAGGTGCATGCCGGAGATGCTCAGGTAGTGGGCGATTCCGGCCCGCATCATCGTGCGGTTCAGCGACCGCAGTGCCGGCGCCCGCTCGCCGGTGATGAGGGCATTGAGGAGTTGGCCGGCCCGCTCGTCGCCGCAGTAGGCCAGGTGGCGCCGCGCCGCCGACCGCAACTGCCAGTACACCCGCGCGTACCAGGCGCGGGGCGACTGCTCCAGGATGCTCACGGCGTCGACGGCCGGGACGGTCAACTGTGCCAGCGTGTGGTTCGCCCTTGCCGCCGCGCGCCAGTCGTACTGGCCGGGGTTGTCCGGTTGACGGACGCGGCCCAGCCAGCCCATGGCCTCGACGAGTTGGCCGGGTCGGATGCGGTCGTCGGCCTGGTGCACGATGACGCCGGCAAGCCCGCTGGCCGGCAGCCAGCCTTTGCCGGAGCGGATCGAGCCGACCTTGATGACGAACTGCGTCTGCGGCGGCCTGCGGTAGCCGTAGGCCGAAGGCGGGTCGTCCTCGTAGATGGCCGGGCTGGTCACCACACGCCCCCGTAGCGTGGCAAGGATGTCGTCGCCGGCGGTGTAGGTGACGACGTCGTCGCCGGCGACCGCGAAGTAGTCGAGGTTCACGTGCACCGCGCCGAAGCACAGCACGGCTACCAGCACTGCCCCCGCCGACAGCATCCGAAGGTACCCGCGGAGGAGGGCTAGGGCGCCCGTGACAAGCCCCACTGCGCCGAGGAAGGCCCACAGCCCCACGGGCAAGGCCGAATACCTCCCGGCCAGGATGCCCAGCACCATTGCCGCCGCGGCCGCCACCAGCGGCGCGCGGTGCAATTCGGTGCGAACAGCCGGCCTGCCGCCCCGTAAGTCGCCCATACGTGGTGAGATTCTAGGAGGCGCCGCGGGCATTTGAAAGCGCCGGCCCGGCCTGGGGCGGCGGCATGGATTTCACCTAAAGTTGTTCACTCTACGTGTTGCGTTTGACGATATATCCACCAGTGACTACCCCGACATGCGGGCTGCCTCAGGCGACGGGGATGTCTTGACCTGCGACTCCAAGGAAGGAGCCGAGGATGCTGGTACTATCCAGACAACGTGACGAGTCCATAATGATCGGTGACGACGTGGAGATCACGATCGTCGACATCCGGGGGGAGAAGGTCCGCCTGGGCATAAACGCCCCCGCGCATATCCCCGTCCACCGCAAGGAAGTCTACGAGGCCATCAAGCGAGAGAAGCTCGCCGCTGCCGGCGGCGGCCCGCCAGGCCGGGTCGAATCGTTGGCAAAGAAGAAGGCCCCTCCCCCGCCGCCACCGCCACCGGAGGGCGGACCAAAGACGTAGTCGCCCTATCCGCCGCGAGGGTTCAAATTGTCGCGGCAACCTGCCCGCTGCTTGACCGACTCGCTGCGCTCATCGCGCCGTAGACCCCGTTTGCCCAACCACGTTCGCCTCTGCCAAGGAACGCGTTTTGCGCAGGGGGCCGTCTCGGCTATAATTGTCCAAGTTGTCCCCGCTTTGGCCTGACGCTGCTGTTTCCGTACGCAAGAAAGGTTCGTTCATGCTTTACCGTCGCCTGGGGAACACCGGCTATCAGGTGTCTCAGTTGGGGTTCGGGGCGATGCGTCTGCCGATGGTCGGGCAGGGCGAGCAGGCCACGGTCAACCGCGAGCTTGCCATCCCGATGATCCACCGGGCGTTTGAGGCCGGGGTGAACTACATCGACACGGCCGTGGGATACTGCAAGCGCGACAGCCAGCACGCCGTCGGCGAGGCGCTCGTGGGGTGGCGCGACAAGGTCATCGTCTCCACCAAGAACCACTACTACGGCGCCGACGAGAAGGAGTGGTGGCAGAACCTGGAGGACAGCCTGGAGCGGCTGGCGGTCGATTGCATAGACATCTACAATCATCACGGCCTGCGGTGGGCGCGGTACGAGGAGTTCGTCCGCCCGGTGATGAGCAAGTGGATGGCCAAGGCCAAGGACCAGGGCCTCATCAAGCACGTCTGCTGCTCGTTCCACGACACGAACGACGCCCTGGTGAAGGTGGTGGACAGCGGCTACGTCGAGTCGATCACTCTCCAGTACAACATGCTGGACCGCCAGCTCGCCGACGGCATCGCCTACGCGCACAGCAAGGGCATCGGCGTGGTGGTGATGGGCCCGGTCGCCGGCGGCAGGCTGGGGGCCGACAGCCAGACGCTGGCCGCGCTCGTTCCCGGCATCCGCCGCGTGCCGGAGCTGGCCCTGAGGTTCGTGCTGTCAAACCCCAACGTCTCGATGGCCCTCAGCGGCATGAGCACGATGCAGCAGGTGGAGGAGAACATCGCCACGGCCGGCGACGACGTGGCGCTGTCAGAGGCCGACCGCCAGGCGATCGACGAGCACCTGGAGCGCCTGGCGGCGATGGCCAAGCTGTACTGCACCGGCTGCGGATACTGCACACCCTGCCCCAGCGAGGTGAACATCCCCGGCATCTTCGGGATATTCAACCACGCGCGTGTGTACGGCCTGTGGGAGCACGCCCGCAAGGCGTACGCGAGGATACAGAAGTCGCCCGGTGGCAAGCGGGGCCGGCCGGCTGACGCGTGCAGCGACTGCGGCACGTGCGAGGAGAAATGCCCCCAGAACCTGCCCATTCGCAGGCAGCTTAAGGAGGCCCACGAGGCCTTGGCCGACAAGACGATCGCCAAGAGCTGACGGGCGGCGGCAAATCTGGAAAGATCAACAGATTGAACCACAAAGGACACAGAAGCCACAAAGAGAGAAAGAAACACTCATCAACACGGGGCCAGCTTCTTGTGTTTTGGCGTCCTTTGTGCCCTTTGTGCCCTTTGTGGTTCGGTTGTCGGCTCTTTGATGTAGTCTGAGGAGCCTGCGAGGTGCTTTACAAGCAATACGGCAGGACCGGCGAGAAGCTCTCCGCTGTGAGTTTCGGGGGGATGCGATTCTCCAATCCGGCCGACATCGACGCCAACGCCGAGATCGTGCTGCACGCCTATCGGCAGGGCATCAACTATTTCGACACCGCCCCGGAGTACTGCAAGGACCACAGCGAGGACATCATCGGCGCGGCCGTGAGGCACATGGACCGCCGCAAGGTGCTGCTATCGACCAAGTGCATGGAGGAGGACGGCGGGCTTCTCCGCAAGACCCTGGAGCGGTCACTGAAGCGGCTGAACACCGAGTGGATCGACTTCTTCCACATCTGGTGCATCGTGAAGATGGACCAATGGAAGGCCCGCAAGAAAGGCGGGGCCGTCGCCGCGGCCGTGCGGGCCAAGGAGGAGGGCCTCGTACGCCACCTGGCCGTCTCCTCGCACCTGTCGGGGGCCGACCTGGCGGGCCTGCTGGCTGAGGGGCACTTCGAGGGCGTCACGCTCGGCTACTGCGCGCTGAACTTCCCCTACCGCCAGAAGGCCGTCGACGCCGCCGGCAAGATGCACCTGGGCGTGGTGACGATGAATCCGCTGGGCGGCGGGATCATCCCGAAGCACGCCAAGCGGTTCGACTTCATCCGCTCGCAGGGCGATGAGTCGGTGGTCGCCGCGGCGATACGGTTCAACGTCTCCCAGCCGGCGGTGACCTCTGCGCTCGTGGGGTTCACGACCACCCGGCACGTGGACCAGGCCGTTGCGGCGGTGGAGGACTTCCGCCCTTACCCCCCCTCTCACATCAAGGCGATGCGCAAGAAGATCATCGCCGCCTTCGAGAGCTTCTGCACCGGCTGCGGCTACTGCCTGCCGTGCCCCGAAGGTATCGACGTGCCGAGGATCATGGACAGCTACAACCTGCGGCTGCTGGGGCAGGACGACAAGAAGGTCACCAACCGGCTGAAGTGGCACTGGGACATGTCCCCCAAGGCCGCCGCGGCCTGCTCGCTGTGCGGGACGTGCGAGGATCGCTGCACCCAGCACCTGCCCATCCGCGACCGCATGAAGGAAATCGCCGCGCTCGCCGAGAAGTAGCACGCCTGTGTCAGCAGGGGGAGGTTTCCCATTGCCAATTGCGAATTGCGGAGCTGCGTTGGGGCGCGTCGCGACGCCTCAATCCGCAATCGTCAATTGTCAATCGTCAATCCTTCCTGGCCGCGGCGCCGACGCGGAGCAGCTCCAGCCCGACCGCCGGGTCGAGCATCCGCCGCGCCGTCACGCCTGCGATCTCGATGATGACCACTTCCAGTACGCAGAAGACGCTCGCCCCGCCGCGCGGGCAGCCGGCAAGCGTTTCTCGTCCCCGGCCTATCGCCGCGTGCAGGTGCAGCCGCGGGCCCGAGTCATCGGGGAAGATCGTC
>Ga0315280_10003560_pt1 | contig 23800 bp, 27 predicted proteins | sample YL17G06_40_MG_FD_203697 | JGI IMG/M metagenome (GOLD analysis project Ga0315280, IMG submission 203697) | Sediment microbial communities from Yellowstone Lake, YNP, Wyoming, USA - YL17G06_40 | ecosystem: Environmental > Aquatic > Freshwater > Lake > Sediment | place: USA: Wyoming | collected... | reverse complement strand
TGTAACTAGCGAAGAAACCGCGCGTATTATGAGGATTTCAACACCAGCTAAATTAATGCCTTACATTGTAGATAAAGGCTTTATCGCTGTTGATGGCGTTAGTCTCACCATTGTAGACCTTGATGATTTTTCTTTTGTTGTGTCTCTGGTAGCTTACACTATGGAACATACTACGTTAGGAGGGAAGAGACCTGGAGACGTAGTCAATTTAGAAGCAGACATTATAGCTAAATATGTGGAATGTCTTAAGGAGCGAAAAAGACAAAGTTTAAACTTCGAGTTCCTTAGAGAATATGGATTTGCAGGGGGAATAGATGCTGGCTAGTATTTCCGAGGCAATTGAAGATATAAGGGCAGGCAAGTTTATCATTATCGTTGATGACGAGTCACGCGAAAATGAAGGCGATTTGGCCATGGCTGCCGAAAAGGTTACCCCTGAGGCAATAAATTTTATGGCTAAGCATGGTCGAGGACTGATTTGCTTTCCTATCACTGGCCAAAGGCTCGACGAATTAGGAATACCACTGATGGTTAACAATAACACCTCACGCTACTCCACTGCCTTCACAGTTTCTATTGAGGCCAAGGATAAGGTTACTACTGGCATCTCTGCCTTTGATCGGGCACAAACCATAAAAACGGTGCTTGATCCTAATACCAAGCCGAGCGACCTAGCTCAGCCTGGGCATATATTTCCTATTCGAGTTAAGGAAGGCGGGGTATTAGTACGCGCGGGGCACAGCGAAGCTATTGTTGATGTGGCTAGACTGGCTGGCCTTTATCCTGCGGGCGTTATATGCGAGATTATGGATGAGGATGGCACTATGGGGCGTCTGCCTCAACTTGAAGCTATGGCTTCTAAATTTGACTTAAAGATAATAACCATCGTTGATTTGATTGCTTACCGTCTCCGCCATGAAAAACTGGTGCAAAGAGTAACCGAGGCTAAGCTGCCTACTACGTATGGCGAATTTACAGCCGTGGCTTACAAAAGTGCTGTTGATGCCGCTGAGCATATCGCTCTAGTTAAAGGTGACATATCGATTGATGAGCCAGTCCTGGTACGTGTGCATAGTGAGTGTCTCACCGGAGACGTTTTTGGTAGCTTGAGATGCGATTGTGGAGCTCAGATTGAAATGGCTTTGCAAAGAATAGCCAAAGAAGATCAAGGTGTTTTTCTTTATATGAGACAGGAGGGGAGGGGGATCGGGTTTCACAATAAGCTTCGCGCCTATGCTCTTCAGGATCAAGGAATGGATACCGTGGAGGCTAATATAGCTTTAGGTTTTGCTCCTGATTTGAGAGATTATGGAGTGGGCGCCCAGATTTTGGCTGACCTAGGTTTACATAATATTCGATTGCTCACCAATAATCCTAAGAAAGTGATCGGGCTGGAAAGCTATGGGATTAAAATAGTAGAGACAGTTCCCCTAATAGCCCCGGCTACCCCTTATAACATCCACTATTTAGAAACCAAACAAAAGAAATTAGGACATATTTTAGGTATACAGGAGGGTAAGTAATGGCTAAGCATTATGAAGGTATCCTGATAGGAAAAGGTCTTAAGTTTGCTGTGGTTGTTTCTCGATTTAATGAGTTAATAACCACGAAGCTGCTTGAGGGAGCCAGAGACGCTTTGTTGCGCCACGGTGTTGCTGAGGGGGACATCGATATTGCCTGGACTCCAGGTTGTCTAGAGATCCCGCTTATAAGCAAAAAATTAGCACAGAGTAATAAGTACGATGCCATAGTATGCCTTGGTGCAGTGATTCGTGGCGGCACTCCCCATTCTGAGTATGTTGCTTCCGAGGTAAACAGGGGAATTGGCAGGGTGGGCTTAGATACTGGTCTACCGGTAATACAAGGCATAATTACAGCCGATACTTTGGAGCAGGCTATCCAGAGAGCAGGGGCTAAAGAGGGTAATAAAGGCTTTGCTGCTGCAGTAAGCGCTATTGAAATGGCAAATCTGCTTAAGGCTATTCAGTGACTTTATAAACTTTGTCACCTCGCCTTACTCTATCAGGAACTTTTATGCCCACAAGGTCACCGGGCTTGCCCTTGGTGATATCGACCCGATCAATTTGCATGGACTCCACCGTCAGTTCCATATCTGTAGTGCTGCCCTTGATATGGATCTTATCACCTATTTGCAGTGTGCCGCTTAGCGTTATGCCAGCCACCACAGGCTTAGCAAAAAAATCCGTTATTTTGCCAATTTCCACTTCGCCCATCTCCAAATACCTCCTTTTAGGAGGATATCATACACTTTTTCCAATTAAAAATCAACACGTGGAGGTGATACTGTAACATTCAGTTGACAATAACCCACCCGGCACAAAGGCTAATTGACACTAACCGTAAGAAATACTAATATTAAACTGGCAACTCAAAACACCAGGGAAGCCTAGGATGCTATGGATTTAGGAGAAGAGGTTTAGCTAACGCGAACCAAAAATATTCAGAATGGAGGTGATTTTATGCCACAGTCAATAGAGTATCAAAAAGTTATGACGGAGATAGTCTACATTAACCTGCCTGGTCCAAGCCAGCCCATCGACGGAATGACAGGTGGTGAGCTATTACATGGTTTTCTAGCGGATTTGTATACAACGTCAAACGCGGATACTAAGAGCTTTGTCATGGCTTTGTGCAACAAGTGGAATGTGCGTTACGTGCAATCAGGGGGCGTGGCTTCTCATGACATTAGCAAAAAGAAGTAGTAGACTACCAACGCAAAATACCAACTAAGCCCAGGATGCTATGGATTTAAGAGAAGAGGTTTAGCTAATGTGAACCAAAAATATTCAGAATGGAGGTGATTTTATGCCACAGTCAATAGAGTATCATAAACTGATGACGGAGATAGTGTACATCAATTTGCCTGGTCCAAGCCAGCCCATCGACGGAATGACAGGTGGTGAGCTATTACATGGTTTTCTAACGGATTTGTATACAACGTCGACCCCGGATACTAAGAACTTTGTCATGGCTTTGTGCAACAAGTGGAATGTGCGTTACGTGCAATCAGGGGGCACGGATTCTTATGACATTAGCAAAAAGAAGTAGCAGAGTACCAACGCAAAATACAAACTAAGTCCAGGATGTTATGGATTTAAGGGAAGAAGTTAAGCCAATGTGAACCAAAAATATTTAGAATGGAGGTGATTCTATGCCACAGTCAATAGAGTATCAAAAAGTTATGACGGAGATAGTATACATTAATTTGCCTGGTCCAAGCCAGCCCATCGACGGAATGACAGGTGGTGAGCTATTACATGGTTTTCTGGCGGGTTTGTATACGGAATCAAACGCGGATACTAAGAGCTTCGTCATGACTTTGTGCAACAAGTGGAATGTGCGTTACGTGCAATCGGGGGGCGTGGTTTCTCATGACATTAGCAAAAAGAAGTAGTAGACTACCAACGCAAAATGCTAACTAAGCCCAAGATGCTATGGATTTAAGGGAAGAGGTTTAGCTAACGCGAACCAAAAATATTTAGAAGGAAGGTGATTTCATGCCACAGTCAATAGAGTATCAAAAAGTTATGACGGAGATAGTGTACATTAATTTGCCTGGTCCAAGCCAGCCCATCGACGGAATGACAGGTGGTGAGCTATTACATGGTTTTCTGGCGGGTTTGTATACGGAATCAAACGCGGATACTAAGAGCTTCGTCATGGCTTTGTGCAACAAGTGGAATGTGCGTTACCGCTAACCGAAAGGCACAACTTGTTAGTTAAACACAGAATTGGTAGCGGTTGAAGTCTAGTTCAAGACGAGTATAGTGCACTACTCAAGATATCATGGTTAGAAGTTTCACTCGAAACAAAAGAGCCGAGCAAATAGATAGGGCCTTCAAACTCGAGGGGTGATTGTGTATTGTTAGCCAAAATGGGACATAATTGAGACGAAGGTTAAGGGACATTTAGGGGCTTGCTCCTGTTTCCCGGAAGAAGTAGATAGGTGTATGTAGTCAACAAAAGTGGGACAATTGGGCCTTTGAAAATATCCGACATTTTAAGGATCACTGCTCTGTATTCTGGCACTTCTATCATAATCCCTTCTTGCTGCTAAAGTCCTGCTTTTTACCTCCTTGACAAGTCGCGCTGCTATGCTTATGATAGTAAGTCAAATAAATCTAACCGGAGGTAGTGTACCGTGACTGAAAGAAGAGAAGAAAAAAAAGAAGGGCAACCATATAGTCCGGAAGAGATGCTTTCTTTCGACCGCATCAAGAGGGCTATGACAAGTAGGGTTTTGGATAGGATAGAAGAATTGTGGCGGGGAAAGCAGCCCATAAGTGTTGAGCAGGTGAATGAAGTGATCTCAAGTGAATGGCAGAGAGTGAAGGACGCGGTAAGGTCAACACCAGCAGCACGGGAAGCCTTCCGTAAGTATTTGGAACACACCGTCTCTGAACAAGTAGAAAAGTTGGTGAAAGAGGATAAAGCTGAGCTAGAATCATTAGGCGTTGTAGAGAAGAGTCTATAAATTGGTTTCACAAGATAAAGCTAAGCTAGGCAAACAGGTCAACCAGGACCGGGATATAGGGCAGTTAATTAAGCGCCTCGATATGTTAGATGAGAGGCTGGATAATATAGATTCTATAGTAACATCACTTATAGAAAGGGTGATGGGAAGGCCTCTTGTTATAGAAGTAACCTGCCCTAATTGTGGTCAAACTATACAGATCAATGTCACCAGTGGTGTAAGGCTGCGAGGTAAAGAATAGCCATAGCAAGCATCGTATTTTGATCAATGTTTAATTTCTAAGCCACCCAATGATAAGTAATCTTCTATTTCTGCCATATTATTAAAGGTTTGCCCTGTTTAGCTATGTTTGCTACAATCGTCAAATGGGCGGTTAGCTCAGTGGTTAGAGCGCTGCGTTGACATCGCAGAGGTCACTGGTTCAAGTCCAGTACTGCCCATTTTTTGATGAAATCATGTTTGATTTCTAGATTTATAATGGAAAGTTCGAGATGAAATCCAAAAAAAAGGATGAGCAACTGGAACGGATGCGCCACTCCGCATCTCATATCATGGCTGAGGCCGTACAATGTCTTTTTCCCGAGGCTAAATTTGGCATCGGACCGACCATTGAGAATGGCTTCTATTATGACTTTGAGCTGCCACGCCCATTAACACCGGAAGATTTGCCTGTAATTGAGAGCAAGATGAGGGAGATTATTAGTCAGGATGTACCGTTTGTTGCAGAGGAAATGAGTAAGGATAAAGCGCGTAAGCTCTTTGCTACCCAGCCCTATAAACTGGAGCTTATCAATGAAATCACCGATACTCGTGTAACTATCTATAAACAAGGTTCTTTCACCGATTTATGTCGCGGTCCTCATCTAGCTTCTACAGGCGAGGTAAAAGCATTTAAACTTACTCATCTAGCTGGAGCATATTGGCGTGGTGATGAAAAGCGCCCCATGCTACAAAGAATTTACGGCGTGGCTTTTGAAAGCCAAGAGGAGCTTGACGATTATTTATCGTTGCAAGCTGAAGCTGCTAAACGCGACCATAGGAAGCTGGGCAAGGAACTTGACCTCTTCAGTATTCACGATGAAATTGGTCCTGGCTTAATTTGCTGGCACCCTAAAGGTGCTTTGATTCGACGAATCATCGAGGATTTCTGGAAGGCAGAGCACACCAAGCGAGGCTATGACATCGTTTACACTCCTCACATAGCCAAGCTAGATTTGTGGAAAACCAGCGGGCATTGGGAATTCTATCGGGATTATCTATTCTCTCCGATGGAAATTGAGGGACAGCAGTATATGCTAAGGCCCATGAATTGCTTGGGCCATATTTTGATTTATAAAAGCCAGTTGCGCAGTTATCGCAATTTGCCCTTGAGATATGCCGAGTTAGGCACAGTATATAGGTATGAGCGAACTGGCGTATTATATGGTCTTGCCAGAGTCAGGGGATTTACTCAAGATGATGCTCACATTTTTTGCCGACCTGATCAGGTTGAAGAGGAAGTAAGGGAAGTTCTGAACTTGGCACAATTCATGATGTCTAGCTTTGGTTTTGGTGAGTATGAGTTGTTGTTATCAACGCGTCCTGAGAAATATGCTGGCACAGTTTCAATGTGGGAAGAGGCCACAGGGTCCTTGAAACACGTTCTAAAGAAACTTGACCTGCATTATGAAGTGGATCCTGGCGAGGGGGTTTTCTACGGGCCTAAAATCGATATTAAACTCAAGGACGCTTTAGGGCATGTTTGGCAAGGTCCTACCATCCAGGTCGATTTCAATTTGCCACAACGCTTTAATGTCTGTTATATTGGTGAAGATGGCTTGGAGCATAGTGTGGTAATGATACATCGCACAGTTTTAGGTAGCATGGAGCGTTTTTTAGCTTGCCTCACAGAGCATTATGGTGGTGTCTTCCCCGTATGGTTATCGCCGGTTCAAACAATAATAATTCCTATAGCAGATCGCCATGTTGGCTATGCACATAAGGTAGAGAGCGATTTTAAAAATGAGGGTATCCGAGCTCGGGTTGACGACCGCTCTGAGCGGATGAATTTGAAAATAAGAGAAGCCCAACTGGAGAAAGTCCCATATATGCTTATAGTTGGTGATAAAGAAATGGCTTCATCCAGTGTGTCACTTCGCTTAAGGAGTGGCGAGGATCTGGGCTTAGAAACTGTGGTACAGGTTAAGAGTAGAATAAGGGCAGCTATAGAAGCCAAGTCCTGAATACTGTTCCAGGGGGTAGAAAGAGCATAGTTAAAGAATTATTAACCAATAGGAGAATCAGAGCCAGAGAAGTTCGCCTCATAGGGGAAGGTGGGGAACAGCTGGGCGTGGTGCCTCTACCGAAAGCATTGCAAATTGCTTATGAGCGTGGCTTCGATTTGGTGCAGGTAGCATCAACGATGACTCCGCCAGTATGCCGACTTCTTGATTATGGTAAATATAAGTATGAGCAAACTAAAAAGGAACGCAAGGCGAAGAGGGGTCAAAGAGTTGGCTTACTCAAGGAGGTTCGTTTAAGACCCAAGATAGAAGAGCATGATTTACAGGCAAAAATTAAGACCACGAAGAAACTATTGGAGGGGGGCAATAAAGTAAAGTTAATGCTAAGGTTTAGAGGGCGTGAAATTATTTATCCTGAACTAGGTTGGAAGGTGCTGCGTAAAGTAGCTGAAGCCTCTCAGGAAATAGCGGTAGTAAGCAACTCTGTTAATGAGGGGAATAATATAGCCTTGGTCTTATCCCCAGTTCCCCAGAAGAAATCTAAGGAGACAGGAACAGATGCCAAAACTTAAAACCCATAAAGGGGCAAAGAGCCGTTTTCATATAACGGGTAGCGGCAAGCTGATGCGCACTAAATGTGGCAAGAGCCATTTCAGACGAAAAAAGGCTCCTAGAACTAAGCGCCTCTACGATGAAATGATCATGACCTCCTCAGCGGATAAGAAGAGAGTAATGAGGCTTTTACCCTACAAATAGTATAAAGAAGAAAAGTGGATATGGCTAATTTAGTTCCAATTTTTGGCATAATCTTTGGCTGCGGAATAGCTTTGCTGGCAATCTGGGCTGGATATAAGAAAGACAGGGCTTTGATTGAGAAGGGGCTATACCAGCCCGAAAAACCAGAGACAGCGGGCCCCCCTGGTTGGGGATTCTTGGTCGCTGGCTCCATATTGGCTGGGATAGGCGTAGCTCTCATTGTTAGTACTTTTGTTTTCCAAATAGGCAAAGCGCTAGGCGTGCCGGGGCTTATTTTTCTATTTATTGGTATTGCATTGCTAGTAATTTATTTTATTGCTAAAGAGAAAAGGATAACGCCCAAGGATTAAAGGAGGAAGAACTTGCCACGAGCTAGAAGCGGGAAAGTTACTCACAGACGACATAAGAAAGTGCTTGAGCTGACTAAAGGGCATCGGGCTGGCAGGCACAATCTTTATATCATAGCTAATCAGTCCATGCTTCATGCTTTAGATTATTCCTATCGTCATCGTCGTGAGCGGAAAGGCGACTTCAGAAGGCTGTGGATTACCCGCATTAATGCTGCGGCACGGGCTAAAGGACTTACTTACAGTCAGTTTATAGTCGGGTTAAAAAAATCAAATATAGAAATTGATCGCAAGATGTTAGCTGAGATGGCAGTCAAAGATCCTGAAGGTTTTGCTACATTAGTAGCTTCGGTAACTGAGACTAACTCACCCCGCTTGTAATGGCGTTATGCCTGAAAATTCCAGGATTTTTGGACAGGGATGACATTGCGTGGCAGTCAATGCTGGAACAAATCAAAGACCTTCATGCACAAGCTCTCGAGGAGCTAAATAAAGTTGATAATGCTCGGGAGCTGGAGTTATGGCGCGTTCGCCACCTGGGTAAGAAAAGCAGTTTAACTCAAATCCTACGTTCCTTGGCCGCCTTGCCCCTGGAAAAACGACGCGAAGTGGGTGCCCAAGCTAACGAAATCAAGAGGGTTTTAGAGTCAAGCCTGGAAGAGAAGGGAAAATTACTACAGGAAGCCCTTTTGACCTCTCCTCGGGAATCCCAAAAATTAGATGTTGCCTTGCCTGGTCGGTCTCTCCCGACAGGGCGACTTCACCCCACCACTCAAATACTTAAGGAAATTTGCGAAGTTTTCAAAAATATGGGCTTCCAGGTAATTGAAGGACCTGACGTGGAGTGGGATTACTATAACTTTGAAGCCTTAAATATTCCTCAACATCATCCGGCGCGAGATATGTTTGCTACCCTATGGATAGATGCAGGTATGGGTGAGAAAGCTAGACTTTTGCGCACGCACACTTCCCCAATGCAGATTAGGTTGATGGAGAGGGAACGTCCGCCAATAAGAGCCATAGTACCGGGGCGAGCTTATAGATATGAAGCAACTGACGCTACTCACGAATCCATGTTTTATCAAGTTGAAGGTTTGGCTGTGGATAAGGGCATCACCCTGGCTGATTTAAAAGGCACATTGTTTGACTTTTGCCGTTGTCTTTTTGGTGAGGAAAGGAAAGTGCGCTTCCGCTGCGATTATTTTCCTTTTGTGGAACCCGGGGTGGAGGTAGCCATCGGATGTTCAGCTTGCAATGGGGCTGGCTGCCGGCTGTGTGGCTACAGCGGCTGGATTGAAATATTAGGGGCGGGGATGGTACATCCCGATGTCCTGGCACGCGTCGATATCGACCCCAAACTTTACAGTGGTTTTGCCTTTGGGTTGGGAGTTGAGCGCATACCTATGCTGCGCTATGGTATTGACGACATCCGCCTCTTTTATAGCAATGACCTCAGGTTTTTGAGGCAGTTCTAAATTTTAAGGTGACAACATGAAAGTTTCCCTCAAATGGCTCAGGGATTATATTGACATAAAACTCGCTCCCGAAGAGCTAGCCGAAAGGCTGACTATGGCTGGTCTGGAAGTCAAAGGCACCCAGACTATAGGTGGCACCTGGGATAACGTGGTGATAGGGGAAGTAATAGCTTTAAATCCTCATCCTAATGCCGACCGCCTTAAGCTGGCTACAGTTAACCTCGGCACTGAGCAAGTCACCACGGTTTGTGGTGCCCCCAATATCGGACTTGGTCAGAAGGTGCCTTTTGCCCATATAGGAGCCCGGCTTATAGACGCTCACACTGACGAAGCTATATTACTAAAGCCGGCTAAAATTCGTGGCGTCGCTTCCGAGGGCATGGTCTGCTCAGAGAAGGAGCTAGGGATCTCTGATAGTCACGAGGGCATTTTGGTATTGCCGCCGGAGGCACCCATAGGTATACCTCTCGGTGTTTATCTAGGCGATGTAATTTTTGACTTAGATGTAACACCCAACCGACCGGATTGCTTATCCGTAATTGGCATTGCCCGAGAGATTGCTGCCCTAACTGGTGAACCACTCCGCTTGCCCGAAATTCATTACGAAGAAACGGAAAAGTCAATAGATTCCTTCGCCTCCGTCGACATAGTCGATCCAGACCTATGTCCAAGGTACTGTGCTAGCTTGGTTACCGGAATCAGAATAGCCTCCTCCCCAAGCTGGCTGCAGCAGCGTCTGAATAGCTGCGGCATGCGCCCCATTAACAACGTGGTTGATGTTACTAACTACGTGATGCTGGAATATGGTCAGCCCCTTCACGCCTTTGATTATCACAAGCTTAAGGGCAGGCAAATTATCGTTCGCAGGGCCGGAAACGGTGAAACTATAACTTCCCTCGATGGAACAGAGCGCACCCTTACCCCAGACATATTGGTTATTGCCGATAAAGAAGAAGCTGTCGCTGTTGCTGGAATCATGGGTGGTCTGGATTCCGAAGTTACGGACAAAACTGACACTATCCTCCTGGAGTCAGCGAATTTTAACCAGGCTACCATCCGTCGGGGCTGTAGCCATCTTCAACTCCAAAGCGAGGCCTCGATCCGCTTTGACAAAGGACTTAATAACGAGCTTCCGCTACTACCATTGAAACGTGCCACTCAACTGCTACTGGAGCTAGCCGGTGGCCGAGCAGCCAAGGGTATAATTGATATTTATCCCGGGAAATCAGAACCAAAGCTCATATCACTTACCACCCTGGAGGTGAAACGCCTTTCAGGCTTGAAGGTCAACATTGATGAAATTCTTAAGGTATTAAAAGCCCTGGGCTTTGAATGCCAGGAGGGCGATTCAGGCTCGCAGATTTCGGTGTCTGCGCCTTATTGGCGCAGCGATATTAAATGCTCTGCTGACCTTGTGGAGGAGGTAGTTCGCATAATTGGTTATGAAAAAATCCCAATCACCAGGCTTGGCTCTCCTTTGCCTCAACAAAAATCAAAATTATCACCAGAAGCTCAACAAGGCGACCTCAAGGATAAGTTACGCGATATCCTGGCTGGCTTTGGGTTTCAGGAGATATTGACTTATTCTTTAGTCAGCTTGGAGAAGTTGCAAAAACTTTTCCCGAAGCTTGAGTTGAAAATTCCTCCGTTAAAGGTAGCTAATCCTATGAGTAGGGAACAAGAATATCTGCGTACCAGCTTACGGGCCGGTCTTCTATCCACATTGGCACATAACCAAAAATTTGAGCAAGCCGGCATAAGGCTCTTTGAAATTGGCAAGGTATTCTTGCCGCAGCACCCTCACGTCATTGCGAGCGAAGCGAAGCAATCTCAAGAAGAAAGGGGGCTACCCCAAGAAAAAGAAATGTTCTGTGCCGTGCTCAGCGGCGCAAGGGCAGAATTGTCTTGGCAAGCTGATAAAGAGCCGCTCGATTTCTTTGACGCCAAGGGAGTAGTGGAAAATCTCCTTAACCAGTTGGGGCTGAAAGCGAGTTTTGAGAATAGCGATGATGAAATTCTATTCCCGGGAAGAGGGGCTAGCATAATCGTTGATGGCGATAGAATAGGCATTGTTGGCGAGCTGCATCTTAAAGTGGCACAAGCCTTCGAACTTTCCGGCATTGCTTGCCTCATAGAAATTGACCTGGAGAAAGTGTTGGCCAAGGTTACCGGGATAAAGGAATACCAACTTATTCCACGGTTTCCCAGTGTCTCTAGAGACATCGCCTTAGTAGTGGATGAGCAAGTGAGCTATGGAAAAGTGGAAGAAATAATCCAAAGCTTTCCGCTAGTGACAAAGGTAACTCTCTTTGACCTTTATCGAGGTGAGCAAATAGCTGAGGGCAAGAAATCTTTTGCCATAAGGATTGTCTACCAATCGCCCAGCCATACCTTGACCGACGAGGAAGTTGACCAAACTCAAGAACAGATGCTCGCTAGGCTACATCAGGAACTGGGCGCTACTCTGCGAACCTAAGTTAGCCAAGGAAAGGCAAAAAATCTATATTTATATCTAGCCATAGCTTACTTTATCTTTTGAGGCATTTTGATATACCTTGCTGATCGGACTACAGGAGCGAGCTAAAGTCAATCAAGACTGAGCTCTCACAGCCTCATCTAGAAGCTTCTTCACATGTGCCGCCAGTTTTTCCAGGGGCAAAAGCTGAGCTTCCTTCTCCGCGCGCCATTTGGCCTCTACGCTCTGGCTCTGTAAGGTGCGTGGAGACAAGGTCAATCGCAGTGGTATTCCTAGGAGGTCAGCATCGTTGAATTTAACGCCGGGAGAGTCGTCACGGTCATCGAAAAGCACTTCAATGCCTTCTTTTTGTAATTCTTGATAAATTCTTTCTGCCGTAGGGAGGACTGCCGACTTTTCTAACGATAGGGGGCAAAGGTAGACTTGATAAGGGGCTACGGAGAGCGGCCAGATAATGCCTTTGTCATCATGGCTTTGTTCTACTATGGCTGCCAGCAATCGCCCCAATCCGATGCCATAGCAGCCCATGACAACAGGTTGGGATTTGCCATCGTTATCCAAGAAAGATGCTCCGAATCTCTCACTGATGAAGGTGCCTAACTTAAATACGTGCCCCACTTCAATGCCCCGGGCTGAGGCTAATTTGCCTTGACACTTGGGACAGCTATCTCCAGACCGAGCCAGGGTGATATCGGCTATAAGGTCAACTTGGAAATCCCTGGGATAGTTAGCATTCCTGAAGTGGTACCCTGGCTTATTAGCGCCAACAATGAAATTAAAGCCTGAGGTTATGGAATCATCGGCCACGACCTTGATTCCCTTTACACCTATGGGTGAGGCAAAGCCAGCTACAAGTCCAGCTTCATTTACTTCGCCTTCCATAGCCAAGCGAAGCTCAGAGCACTTTAAAGCATTTCTTAACTTCGTTTCGTTGACTTCCAGATCGCCCCGAATGATAACGAAGATAAATTCTCCATCAGCAGAGTAAAACACCGACTTAAGAGTTTGACTTGTCGGCACACCAACAAAATCAGCGACTTCCTCTATGGTCTTCGTCTCCGGCGTAGCTATTTCCTCTAAGGGAAGGAGATTCTTCGCTTTGCTCTGGACAGTGGCTTTGTCGGTTTTGGCAAATTGAGCCTTTTCGACATTGGCGGCATAGCCACAACTGGAACAATAAATAACCTGGTCTTCACCGTCTTCGGTGAGAACCATGAACTCATGGGAGTCCTTGCCCCCTATGGCGCCGCTATCAGCCTCTACCATCAAAGCGGGCAAGCCAAGGCGGGCATAGATATTCTTGTAAGCCTGACACATTTTTTGGTAACTTTCATCGAGGCCAGCTTCGTCAGCATCAAAGCTGTAAAGGTCTTTCATGATAAACTCGCGAACTCTCAATAAGCCGCCGCGAGGTCGAGGCTCGTCGCGAAGTTTGGTTTGTATTTGGTAGAGGAGCAAGGGAAGCTCCCGGTAGCTTTGCACGTAGCGGTGGACGAGGTCGGTAATAACTTCTTCATGGGTGGGTCCCAGGGCCAGCGTGTGCTCCTTGCGGTCGGTCAAAGTGAATAGGGACTTGCCGAAGGATACATCCCTGCCTGATTGCTGCCACAGTTCAAAAGGCTGCAACACAGGCAGCATCAATTCCTGCCCGCCAGCCTTATCTATTTCCTCTCTGATTATGTTTTCTATCTTCCTCAGCACACGCCACCCTAGGGGCAAGTAAGAATAAATTCCGGCAGCCTCCTGAGCAATCATGCCTGCCCTGAGCAATAGCTGATGGCTTATACTCTCGGCTTCAGCGGGTGCCTGTCGTAATGTCTTGCCAAAAAGCTTAGAAAAACGCATTTTTCTTACCTTTGCTCTAACTATCTCCTATCAAGAGAATTCACTTCTGCCATCAGAGCTTCCAGGAGATTTTGCTCACTCACTGTGCCCATCACCTCCCCCTTCCTAAATATAGCACCTTTCCCCTTGCCGCAGGCAATGCCGACATCGGCATCCTTAGCCTCGCCAGGACCATTGACTACGCAGCCCATGACTGCGACTTTAACAGGCTTGTTTAATTCTTCCAGACGCTTGCTCACTGCCTCAGCCAAGGCAATGATATCAACCTCAGCCCGGCCGCAGGAAGGGCAGCTCACCAAAGTTGGACCTCGCTGACGAAGTCCCAAGCTTTTTAGAATTTCGTAAGCCACAAATACTTCCTCACAGGGATGAGCGGTGAGAGAAACACGTATGGTGTCACCAATTCCCTGATAGAGAAGTATGCCAATGCCTATGGCGCTGCGTACGGCTCCCGTCCGGGGAAGCCCAGCCTCAGTGACGCCCAGATGTAGTGGATAGGGCATTTTATCGGCGATCATCTGATAGGCCTGAATGGTAGTGGGAACATCAAAGGCTTTAAGGGAAACCTTGATTAAATCAAAGTCCAGGCTTTCCATAAGCCTTATCTGCTCCAATGCCATATTGACCATACGCTCAGCCGGCGGAGCCTTGGGCTGGAAATTGGCGGGTAAACTGCCAGCATTTACCCCAATACGGATAGGCACCTTTCTTTCTTTAGCAGCAGCTACTACCTGGGCAATCTGCTCTTTGTCTCCTATGTTGCCGGGATTGAGGCGAAGCCCATCAACACCCGCCCGTAGCGCAGCCAAAGCTAAGCGGTAGTCGAAATGTATATCAGCGATAAGAGGTAAAGAAACGCTCTTTTTGATAGTCGCCAGGCTTTTAGCAGCTTCCTTATCAGGGACTGCCACTCGCACAATTTCACAGCCGCACTCCTCTAACTCCTTAATCTGGTTTATAGTGGCCGGAATATCACGGGTATCGGTCTTGGTCATAGACTGCACCACGATGAGGACATCGCCGCCAACGGTTACTTTACCAATTTTCAAGGGTTTGGATTTTCGACGTGTCATAGTCCAAAACCCCCGCCGCTGATTAGACGATAGACATCACTAAAGGTTACTAAGACTATAAGCGCAATCAAAAACGCAGTACCAATATAGTGGGCTAAACGCACCTTCTGAGGGGAAAGACGCTTCCCACGCCTGCACCCTTCAATGAAAGCCACCAGCATTCCTCCTCCGTCTAGAGGAGGAACGGGGAAGAAATTGAATATGCCGAGACCCAGGCTGATTATACTGGCCATAAATAACATGCTGCTGAGGCCAGAGGAGCGCACTACCTCCACCGTTAACTGACCAGCACCTATTGGCCCCACCAAGGCTAGATCAGGAGATTCTATGATTTGAGGGATAGCCTCTATAATGAGCACAGGCATATAAATGATATACCTAGCTCCCAAATAGGCTGCTCTCCACACAGGAAGTCGCTCTTGTTCGATATGAGTCCCATCTACCCATCGCAGCTCTATACCCGGCAGGGTCTCGTAGCCGTCATTAGTCAGAGGGATTGAAATCGTCTCTCCGTCTCGGAGCAAAACCAAGTTTATTTTTTCACCTTCCTCAACGGAACGCAGGGCACTGGACATGCTCTCATTATTATATATATCCTGTCCATTGATGCTTATGATGGTGTCCCCAGCTTTAATGCCAGCTTCGTAGGCTGGCGAGCCTTCCTCCACTTGACTCACCATATTCCAGCAAAGCAAGACGCCGATTATTCGTCGTTGCAATTCTGAATCGAATTTCGGTTTCACCGTGGTTTGTACTTCTTGCCCGTTCCTTAGCAGAAGCAAAGTTATTTCTGCCCCTTCTTCGACTGAATTTACTATGTCCTGCATATCTTTCCAGCTATGAACAAGTTGCCTCTCTACCTTCAGGATGATGTCTCCAGGCTCGATGCCTGCTTCTTCCGCAGAAGAATTCACTGCTACAGAATGCACCATGAGTCCGTTGCCGGCAACCGTACTTATGGGTAGCGCAATGAAAGCACTGAAGAGAACAAAGGCCAGAAAGATATTGACCAGCGGACCGGCAGCATAGATTCCTAACCTGGTCCACGGTCCTTTGCCAGCCAGGCTTCGGGGTACTGTGGGATCATTTTCTCCAACAGCCTTAACAAAGGCTCCTATGGGTATGGCATTAACTGAGTATATTGTCTCGCCTCGTTTAATACCAAAAAGTCGTGGTGGAATGCCTATGCCGAACTCTTCCACCTTCACTCCGGCACGCTTAGCAGCAATGAAGTGCCCCAATTCGTGAAGATAAATTGCCACGAATAGAGTTACGAGGAAAAGGATAATGATTATAGCAATGCTCATCTCTTATCTCTCTATCCCAGGATTGCTTCTTCGCTCAGGCTTCTCGCAGTGACTGAGGGAAAGGCGTGTAGCGCATTCTCTTGCCCAGTCGTCAGCAGCCAGTATTTCCTCTAGAGATGGCTGGCTGATGTTCCGATGTTGCTCCAGCGTTTTTTGCACAATTTTGGCTATATCGGTAAAACTTATTTTATGGCTGAGAAAAAGCTCTACAGCCACCTCATCCGCAGCGCAAAGCACCGCCGGGTAAGTTCCTCCTGATTTGCCAGCATCCACAGCCAGTTTAAGACAGGGAAAGCCATCATGGTCTAGGGGCTCAAAGTTCAAAGAGTCGATTTTATTCCAATCAAGGCGGGGTAGTTCTGAATTAGACCACCTCCGGGGGTAGGAAAGAGCATATTGAATAGGCAGCCTCATATCAGGCCAACTAAGCTGAGCTTTCAGGGAACCATCCATAAATTCCACCATGGAATGAACGATAGACTGGGGATGAATTAATATTTCAATACTATCAAAGGGGAAAGAGAAAAGCCAATGAGCTTCGATGACTTCTAATCCTTTATTCATAAGCGTTGCGGAATCTATGGTTACCTTCCTTCCCATCTTCCATATGGGGTGTCGAAGGGCTTGCTCCGGAGTTACCTTAGCTAATTGTGACTGTGAATAGTGATAAAAAGGCCCCCCAGAGGCAGTGAGAAAAAGCCTCTGCGGTTTACTTTCTTCCCCCTGCAAACATTGCCAGATGGCACTATGCTCACTATCAATAGGCAGAATTTGAGCGTGATGGAGGCTAGCTTCACGGACAATGATTTCACCGGCCATCACCAATACTTCTTTGCTAGCCAGGGCAACTGTCTTGCCTGCCTGTAAAGCTGCCAGAGCAGGGATTAGCCCGGCCTTACCAGCGGTGGCCACGATAACGAAGTCGACCTCGGGATGGCTGGCTATTTCTTCCACAGGCAAAAATTCCCCGCCGTAATTAACGTCAGGCTTGATTGAGGAACAAAACATTTTGGGCTGAAATTCCCGGATTTGTCTTTCCAGAAGCTTAAGATTTTTGTTCCCCGTCAGAGCTACTACTTTTAATTCGTCAGGCAGGGCACGAATTACATCTAGAGCCTGCCGCCCTATGGAGCCTGTTGAGCCCAGGACAGCTACTTTTTTCACACCACCCATATCACGTAATAGTATACCACTGCCCCGATAAAGATGAGGCTATCGAAGCGGTCAAGGATACCTCCATGTCCCGGTAGCAAGTTACCTGATTCTTTCACCCCCAAATTACGCTTGAGCAGGGATTCAACCAAATCGCCGAGCTGAGCAAAGAGGCCAACAAGAAAGCCCAGGAGTATAATTTGCCAGTATTTAAAAGTAAAAGGAGAGATGAGGGTAAGAACCATCGCTATTACAATAGCGGCCAGAATGGCGCTTATTAAGCCTCCTATCGCTCCTTCCCAAGTTTTAGCTGGGCTTATCGTAGGTGCCAGCTTATGTTTACCCTTTGCCCTTCCAATAAAAAAGGCGCCGGTATCGTTGGCAAATGTGGTAAGCATAGCCAAGTAAACCCAATTTCGGCCATCCTCTAAACCGCGCAAATTCAACCAGTAGCTGAGCATCCAACCTACATAAAGAGCACCGACTATTGTCCATGCCCAGTTATGGAATGCCTTTTCTCTTGATGGACGGAGTAATAGCCAAATCAAGGAAATCAACATAGTGGCAGTAATAACTATGGGTAAAACATCAGGGTTTCTGTAATGAGGGCTTAAGACAAGCGCCAGCGACCATAGTAAACCCAAATAAATCAGGGGCTCTCTCCTGTCGAAATTGGACATGTGGTAGAACTCGTAGGTGCCGGCTAACGCCACTGCGGCTATGAGAAGGCTAAACCAAGGCCAAGGGTCACCAAACCAGATGGCAAGAATAACGAGTGGCACGCCTACAGCGGCAGTAATAATTCTGTGCTTGAGCATAGGTCTATTTTAGCAGCTTTTAAGCGGTTATAGGCTTGCTAGTGTCTGGTCTCATGAACGAGTTTTATCAAACCAGCGTTATGTCTGATATGTAACCCTGAGAGGTAGCGAAGGGTTCAGGGGCAGAATAACAAATGGCGAAAGACTGAGAGTTGACAACTGAATGTTATCAAATAGCTCTAACAGTTAGTGAGGACTTTTTGAGGCTAAATTATATTTCCCGTATTTCCTTTTCTTTGCTCTGTCCCAATTCACTTACCCTACCCACACAAGCCTCTGTAAGCTGGTCGATTTTCTTAGTATTATTCTTGAGTTCGTCTTCAGATATTTCTTTATTTTTCTCCATCTCTCTTAGTTTCTCAATGCCATCTCTCCTTATATTGCGTATAGCAATCCGCCGCTCCTCTACTTTCTTAGATACGAACTTGACCAACTCTTTGCGCCGCTCCTCACTAAGAGGCGGGATGATTACCCGAATTATATTACCATCATTCGCAGGGTTAAGGCCGATGTTGGCCGTGAGAATGGCTCTTTCAATGTCGCGTAACGATGTGTGATCCCAAGGTTGAATAATGATTAAATTAGCCTCAGGTATAGACAGAGTAGAAAGTTGATAGAGCGGGATAGACGTGCCCTGATAGTCAACCATGATGTTGTCAAGCAAGGCTGGAGTGGCACGGCCGGCCCGAATGGTAGCTAATTCTCTAGCTAAGCCATCTATGGCCTTCTGCATTCTGGAGTTCAGTTCAGCGAATAATTCATCTAACATGGCTTAGTGATCAACACCAAGCTCGAATCTAGCAAATCTGCGTACTTTTATGTTTTCACCTACTTTAGCAATTGTTTCAGCAATAATTTCCTGTACCGTCTTGGTAGGCTCTTTAATAAAAGGCTGGCTAAGAAGGCAAGCTACTTGAGGGTCTGTTTCTGCCTTTGGTGGTATCTCTTCGCTAGTGAGAAATTGCGGGGAAGTAGCAGCTATCTGCATGGCTAAGTCGTGAGCAAGTTCTTTAAATTCAGCGGTGCGAGCCACAAAATCGGTTTCACAGTTTAACTCCACTAATGCTCCTATGCGCTTGGTATGATGAATATAAGCTTCGATTACGCCTTCGGTTGCAGCTGCATCTTTCCTCTTTTCAGCAATTGCTGCCCCACGCTGTTTCAAGAATTCGATTGCCTTCTCCATATCACCACCTACCTCTACCAGAGCCTTATTACAGTCAGCTATGCCTACATTGGTTTTATTTCTTAACTCTTTTACTGCTTCAATTGATATTTTCATGGAGATGCAATTTCTCCTTCTGAGTCCTTTGGCTCCTCTGATCCACCTGGCTTCTCTGGCTCAAAGGTATAAGAACCTAGAATTTCAATGGCTTCTTCATGCTCTTCTTTAGCACCTGATTTAGTAGCTGCCGCTTCTCCAGAAAACGCTTCAGTTTTACCTTTAATTATGGCATCAGCTATTTTACTACAAATTAATTTAATCGCCTTAACAGCGTCATCATTGGCGGGAATAGGATAATCGATGCCGTCGGGATTACAATTAGTATCTGCAATGGCAATCACGGGTATGCCTAATTTTTTAGCTTCAGTAAAGGCAATCTTATCTTTAATAGGATCAGCGATGAAGAGGGCTCCAGGAAGGGTAGTCATTTCCTTAAACCCCCCCATTTGAGTATTCAGATGGGAAATTTCCTTTTCTATCTTCACCCGTTCTTTTTTAGGCAAGCGGTCAAGCTCACCTTTATCCTTTTTATTCTCCAAACGAACCAAATGATCGATCCGAGCTTGTATGACGGCGAAGTTCGTTAACATACCACCTAGCCATCTTTGATTAACATAGCTCATACCGCACCGCACAGCCTCTTCTTCTATGGTCTGCTGAGCCTGTTTTTTAGTGCCGACAAGAAGAATACTTTGCCCTCGAGCTGCTAAATCTTGGGCAAAGGTGCAGGCCTTTTCTAACATGGTAACTGTCTGCTCCAAATCGATGATGTGGATACTATTGCGCTGGGTAAAAATATATTTCTTCGCCTTGGGATGCCAGTAACTGGTATGGTGACCAAAGTGAGCACCTGCCTCCAGCAATTGTTTTAATAAAGCATTCTCTATCATGTTTACAATTTCAGATGATGTTAATTAATAAAACTAGTATAATGTAGCATGATTGATTTGGATAATGCAACAAGAGATTGCCTCCAACCGTCTCTGAGTTGACAGAGAAATTCCCCTTATCTATACTATTGAGTCAAAATTGTAGCTAAAAATTGCCCGAGTAGCACAATGGTAGAGCAACCGATTTGTAATCGGTAGGTTGGTGGGTTCGAATCCCCCCTCGGGCTAGGTTTTTGGAATATTTTATGGTAAGCTTATATCAAGGAGGGGTGCCGGAGTGGTTAATCGGAGCAGACTGTAAATCTGCCGCCCGTTCGGGCTGCGTGGGTTCGAATCCTACCCCCTCCATTTATAAAGTGCAGGAGGCCCACATAGCTCAGTAGGTAGAGCACATTCTTGGTAAGAATGGGGTCACCAGTTCGAATCTGGTTGTGGGCTTTGAAATAAAAGGAGGTTAAGATGGCTAAGAAAGTTTATGAGCGTGTTAAGCAACATATCAATGTGGGCACTATAGGACATGTTGACCATGGGAAAACCACACTGACTGCCGCCATGACTCAGGTATTATCTAAAGCAGGCTTTGCACAATTCCGACCCTATGATTCCATAGATAATGCTCCTGAAGAAAAAGCTCGTGGGCTAACGATTGCCATTTCCCATATTGAGTATGAGACTGAGAAGCGTCATTATTGCCATGTTGACTGTCCTGGGCATGCTGACTATATCAAGAACATGATAACTGGAGCTGCTCAGATGGATGGAGCTGTTTTGGTGGTTGCTGCCGATGATGGTCCTATGCCACAAACCAGGGAACACATCCTTCTAGCTCGGCAGGTGAACGTTCCTCGCATAATGGTGGCTCTCAATAAGGTAGATCTGGTAGATGATCCGGAGTTGTTAGATCTGGTAGAGATGGAGGTTCGAGACTTACTGAAAAAGTATAACTTTCCTGGTGATGAAGTCCCTGTTGTGCGGGTAAGTGCTCTTAAGTCTCTGGAATGTGGCTGTGGAAAAAGAGACTGCAAATGGTGTGGAGCAATATGGAAGTTGTTGGATGCTATAGATGCGTATATTCCCCTACCCAAGAGGGAAAGGGACAAACCCTTCTTGATGCCAATAGAAGATGTATTTAGCATCAAAGGACGAGGGACTGTGCCTACAGGCCGAGTAGAACGCGGTGTGGTCAAAGCCGGTAATGAAATAGAGATAGTAGGATTAAGGGAGACGAAGAAAACAGTGGCGATTAGCTTAGAGATGTTTCATAAGACTATGAATGAGGCAGAGCCCGGTGACGCTGTTGGAGTACTATTGCGAGGCGTAGAACGAGAGGAAATAGAACGGGGTCAGGTTCTAGCAGCGCCAGGCACGGTCAAGCCTCATACCGAAGCTGAGGTTGAAGTATATATTTTGACCAAGGAGGAAGGCGGCAGGCACACACCTTTCTTCAATGGTTATAAGCCCCAGTTTTATATTAGAACTCTGGACGTTACAGGCGAAATAAGTCTTCCTGAGGGTGTGGAGATGGCTATGCCCGGTGATAGCCTGGCTCACATGAAAATTAAGACCATTTACCCTGTAGCTATGGAGGAGGGGTTACGCTTTGCTATCAGGGAGGGTGGCAAGACAGTCGGTGCTGGCGTGATTAGCAAGGTTATTGCATAAATATCGCCCCCTACGCGTTTTGCAGACTTTTGAATAAACGTGGCTAAAAAGAAGGGTGATTTACGCATAATTATCCAGCTAGCTTGCAATAAATGCTCGCGGAGAACATATACTACGACGAAGAACAAGAAAAATGATCCGCAACGGCTGGAGTTGAATAAGTATTGCCCTTATTGTCGTGGCTACACTATTCATAAAGAAACAAAGTAACTTATGACAACTCAGGCTAATAAAGCGAGTGCCAAGTCCGCTCCGGCTAAAAAATCGAGGTTCAGTTTCTTTGCCGAGGTAGTAGCTGAACTGCGAAAAGCACACTGGCCAACAAGGCAGGAAGCTTTGAGGTTGAGTATTTTGGTGCTCTGTGTGTGTATTATTGTGGGCGCTATCTTGGGTGTTTTAGATTTGGCTTTTACAAAACTATTCTTGCTTCTAGGTGGTTAGTATTGATGATTGATGGAGAATGGTACTTATTATACGTCTCTTCGGGTCATGAGGAGCAGGCCAGGAGGAATTTAGAACAGCGTATCAAGTATATGGATGTAGGTGACAAGATATTTGATGTGGTGATACCCACAACTAAAGAGATTGAAATCAAAGCTGGAAAGCGGCATACGATGACCAAGAAAGCTTTCCCAGGCTATATCATGGTAAATATGAAATTAGACGAGCATAGCTGGGATATAGTACGCAACACCCCTGGGGTCGCTGGCTTTGTGAGTGCTGGTACTAAACCTGTTCCTTTACCTAAACCAGAGGCGGATGCCATCCTGCAACGTATAGAGGAAGCTCCTACCGAAGTTAAAATGACTTTGAAGGATGGAGATAGTGTACGTGTAACGAGTGGGCCTTTTATTGATTTCATCGGTAAAGTGGAGCAACTTAATCTGAACAAAGGTAAGGCAATAGTTTTACTATCGCTCTTCGGCCGGGAAACACCTGTCGAATTGGACCTCTTGGGGATAGAAAAGATATAACATATCTTGGGTAGAAACTCAGAACGCAATGGAAGAGAGAATTAGTAATGGCTAAGAAGGTTAAAGCAATTATTAAGTTGCAGATATCTGCAGGTAAAGCTACTCCAGCACCACCTGTGGGGCCTGCTTTAGGGCAACATGGTATTAATATCATGGCTTTTTGTAAGGAATATAATGAACGAACTGCTTCTCAAGAAGGTTTCATCATTCCTGCTGAGATAACTGTATATGAGGATCGCTCTTTTAGCTTTGTGACCAAGATGCCACCTGTTTCTGATCTATTACGACGTGCTTTGGGAGTGGAAAAGGGCAGCGGTAATCCCGGGAGCGAGAAAATAGGCAAGATAAGCAAAGATACAATTTATGAGATCGCGCGGAATAAAATGAAGGACCTCAATACGACTGATATTGATAAGGCAGCAAGCATTGTTGCCGGCACAGCTCGGAGCATGGGAGTTGATGTAGAATAAATTCAGGTTCTTAAAAGTTCGTAGAATTTTGAGGGTATAAGTAAGTGGCAAAACATGGTAAGAAATACCAGGAAGCTAGTAAACTTGTAGATAAATCAAGGACCTATTCCGCTGAGGAGGCAATCGAGTTAGCTAAGAAGGCTTCCTACGCCAAATTTGATGAGACCGTTGAACTCCATTTGAAGATGGGAGTCGATCCCCGCAGTGCTGACCAACAAGTGCGTGGTGTAATTCTATTGCCTAATGGACTGGGGAAGAAGACACGGGTGCTCGTCTTTACTCAAGGTGAGGGGGTAAGGTTGGCTCAAGAAGCAGGTGCTGACTATGCTGGAGCAGACGAGCTTATTAAACAAATTGAAGGTGACTGGCTTGAGTTTGATGTATCTATTGCTACCCCTGATGTTATGCCCAAAGTAGCCAAGCTCGGTCGTATTTTGGGGCGGCGAGGTTTGATGCCCAATCCTAAGTCTGGCACCGTAGTACAGCCTCAGGACCTAGCGCGAGTTGTGAAAGAAGCTCGTAAAGGTAGGACTGAATTTCGTTTGGATAGGACAGCTATTATCCATCTGCCCATTGGCAAAATCAGTTTTGATAAGGACAAACTCTTGGAGAA
>Ga0315280_10003559_pt1 | contig 23801 bp, 27 predicted proteins | sample YL17G06_40_MG_FD_203697 | JGI IMG/M metagenome (GOLD analysis project Ga0315280, IMG submission 203697) | Sediment microbial communities from Yellowstone Lake, YNP, Wyoming, USA - YL17G06_40 | ecosystem: Environmental > Aquatic > Freshwater > Lake > Sediment | place: USA: Wyoming | collected... | reverse complement strand
AGTAGAGCACCATGAACCTTGGGATGTAGAGTCTTTACCCTGCCATCAAGAATCTCTGGAAATCCTGTAAAATCTGAAACATGCTTTACTTTTATTCCATTATTCTCAAGAAGTTTAGCAGTCCCGCCAGTTGATATTATATCTATTTTAAGACTAGAAAGTCCTCTGGCAAACGCTATTAGATTTGTCTTATCTGAAACACTGATGATGGCACTTTTAATTTTCACAGAAATCAACTAAAACAGTTTAATAATATGTGCTTTATGGATTAAAAAGAGAATGACTAGGCTGCTATTAAGGTATTCATTGTACTTAATTATTCTGAATTTTTGCAGCCTTAATCGTATTTTCCAACAGCATCGCTATTGTCATTGGTCCGACTCCGCCCGGAACTGGTGTTATTGCATAAACTTTATTTTTTACATTCTCAAAATCAACATCACCATATATTTTATTTCCTTCCTTGGAAATTCCGACATCGATTACTATAGAATTTTCTTTGACCATATCCTCTTTTATTAGATTCTTAACTCCAGTACCGCTTATTAGAATATCTGCTTTTGAGGTATACTTTTTTAAGTCCTTTGTCTTGACATGGCATACTGAAACAGTGGCGTTTCTATTTAAGAACATCATCGCTAGTGGCTTTCCAACTACATTGCTGTGATTTATTATAACAACATCTTTACCTTCAATTTCTATATTAATGGATTCCAGCAGACGTATTACACCTTTTGGAGTGCAAGGAACCAAAAATTCATTTCCGATGAGAAGGTTTCCTAGGTTAGTTGACGTCAGACCATCAACATCCTTTCTAGGATCGATTGCTTCAAGTATATTTTCTTGATTTAAGCACTTTGGGAATGGGAGTTGTACCAGAATTCCGTTTATCTTTGGATTTTTATTGAGCTTATGGATTAATTTTATAATCTCTTCTTCAGATGTATTTTCATCTAATGAATACTTCTCTGAGTATATGCCTACCTCGTTACAAGCTTTTTCCTTTAGTTTTACATAAAGCTTGGATGCAGGATTATTGCCGATGATAATTGAAGCTAAACTAGGAACTGCTCCTTTTTTCTTTAAATCAGCAACTTCTTTTTTTATTTTCTCTTTTATCTCTTCAGCTAATTTTTTACCGTCAATTATAATAGCCATTCCAGATTTAGATATTAGCATGCTTTTGAATAAAACACATTTTTTAGTTACGAATCAATACTATATATGCTAAGGGCCCGTAGCCTAGCATGGATAGGGCGCCGGACTTCTAAAGACCCTTTTCTTTCTTAAGAAGAAAGAAAAGTGTTCTATCCTAAAAGAAAGAAAACATAGAATCGCTAAATGCGATTCCTTTCTTTTGATCAACCTTTTCTTTATGAAAGAAAAGGTTGGAAGAGATCCGGCGGTCGCGGGTTCAAATCCCGCCGGGTCCGTTGAAATTTTAGCCCATGGTCAAATGGAAGGCTCAGAAATGAGAGAAACACCAGGGGTTTACAGTAGAGGAGAAATGCAACTGATGAAACCCTGGATTGGCAAGGACTGTTTTCACTGCAAAGATAATTTTATTTCGCTATAGAATATCCTTATTGATTTTATGCTGTTATCATATCCATATGTTATCTTGATCCTATATCCGCTTCCGGGTAGTATTAGCAAAGAATCTTCTGGGTTGTCAATCGTAACAGCCGGCGTTCCTATTGGAGTATGAATAACGTCCTTAGTGGAGGCTTTTACACTTTCTGAATAATGAAACTTCGTATTGTCATAATTCCTATCATAGAAATCAACATAGACAAATTCGTTTTCGCTGTCCTTTATTTTTATTATGACATCATCAGTATCATCATCAGCAACATGGCCGGTAGAATCCCTATTTAAATTTACACCATTCTCATCTATTGCTGTGATTTTGATTCCCAATAAGTTAAAATTTTCCATGTAATTTGGTCCTAAAACACTAGCGGTAGCACCGACTATTTTCCTATTGTCGATTCCAAGATATATATCGCCCTCACTAAATATGATGGGAATTCCAAAAGCAGTTCCATTATAGACCTCTGTTGCATCCATATTAGAATCTGGCTCTATTTCTATTTTCTTATCATTTGCTGAAGATTCTTCAAATGAATAGGTTTTCAGTTCAAAAGGAGTTCCATTATACGCGTATAATGTATGGGTTATTGAATTGCCTGATATTGCATCTCTCAGTTTGATTTCCATCTTGTAATCTGACTTCTCCTTGTAGTCAAGATATTTATATACATGCCCATTCACAACGAACATATCATTGATGTAAAACGGACCATTATCCAAGTGCACATTACCATAAATTCTATTATCAGTCCCTGTAAAATTCATCAGAATTTTATATTTTTCCTCCTTTGAAATTGTTATGTCATACTTGATTTCAGGAATGGTTGTTGATGTAGTCGTTGTGGTTGTTGTCCTTGTAGAAATTTGTTTACATTCGTTGTTTATACACTTTATTTTCAAATTGCCAGCAATTCCTGTGCAGAAATCTGGGCACTGCTTTGAAATGTCAACATATCTTATATTGCCATAAAAACATTTTCCGGTTTCAATATTAGTGCCACATGCACAATCTACGTCATTGTTACAGAAAGTTGTGTTTGCGGCACAGTTATCCCATCTTATCAATTCATTTGTACAGGAATCGTACCATCCTTCAGACCGCGTTCCTATTGCCTTACATAGTGGCTCACATTTTGACTCATTTTTTGATAATATTGTAGTGGTTATTGATGTCGTAGTCATAAGTGTCATTGTAGTTGTTGTAGTCAAAGATGCCGTAGTTGTCTGTTCTGTCATATTTTCCTCAATAGGTGGGCTGACACAAGCACTGATAATTATTAGTATAATTCCCAGAAATATGTAAAAATACCTCATTGTCGTTCTACTATTTTTATTTTCATAATAAATAATAATTAGATGGACAGAACGGTTATTTGGAAAATTCTGGAAGGTTATGATTTAGAGGATATTAAAATAGGGATTCTTGCGAGCCATTCTGCCCTAGATGCTGCTGATGGTGCTGTTGAAGAAGGTTTCAGAACAATTCTTTACTGCCAGAAGGGTAGAGAGAAGACTTATGCGAATTACTTCAGAGCTAAAAGAGAGAATGGAAATGTTGTTAGGGGCATGATAGATGAGTTCAAGATTTATGATAAATTTAAAAATATGATTGATGAAAAAGAACAAAGAGTTATGAGAGAGAATAATGTTCTTTTTATTCCAAATAGGTCATTTACATCTTATATAGGAATAGATAAGGTCGAGAATGATTTCAAAGTTCCGATTGTCGGTAGCAGAAATTTATTAAGGAGTGAGGAAAGAAGTGAAAAAAAGAGTTATTATTGGTTGTTGGAAAAAGCAAAACTGCCATATCCCGAAAAAGTTAGAAATCCAAGGGATATAAATGAGCTTGTTATTATAAAACTACATCATGCGGTTAAGAAACTTGAGCGGGGTTTCTTTACAGCTTCTTCTTATAGTGAATATAAAGAAAAATCGGAATCTCTTTTGAAAGAAGGAATTATAACAAAAGACGATTTAAAAAATGCTAGAATTGAGAAATACATAATTGGACCTGTTTTCAATCTAGACTTTTTCTATTCGCCAATGGAAGAAGAAATGGAAAAGATTGAACTGCTGGGAATTGACTGGCGCTTTGAAACAAGTTTAGATGGTCATGTCAGATTGCCAGCACAACAGCAATTGACTTTGAATGAAAAACAAAGAATACCGGAGTACACTGTTTGTGGTCATAATTCTGCTACACTCAGAGAGTCTCTGTTAGATAATGCCTTTGAACTAGCTGAAAGATATATTAAAGCAACTCAAAAGTATTATAAACCAGGAATCATTGGTGCTTTTTGTATTCAAACATGCGTAGACAAGGATTTGGACTTTTACATTTATGATATCGCTCCAAGAATCGGTGGAGGAACCAATGTACATATGTCCATAGGACATCCATATGGTAATTCGCTCTGGAGAGGAAATATGCCAACTGGCAGGAGAACGGCACTTGAGATAAAAAGAGCCATAGATAAAGACAGATTAAAGGATATTGTAACATAAAAGGAAAATGGCAATAGGTGATGAAATAAAAAGTATAGTGAAGAAGTATGACAAAAACAAAATAAGAATTGCAACACTCGGTAGTCATTCTGCACTGAATATACTCAAAGGAGCTAAGGAGGAGGGATTCAAAACTTTGTGCATATGTATTGAAGGTCAAGAGAGAATTTACAAAAAATATAAAGTCGCTGATGACTTTTTATTTGTAGAGCAATTTTCTGACATATTGGATGACAAGATTCAGGAAAAACTAAGAAAAAATAATTTGGTAATAGTACCGCACGGTTCATTTAACGCGTACATAGATACCAAAAAAATGGAGAATGATTTCATTGTTCCAATGATTGGTAACAGAAGCTTATTGCGATGGGAAACGAGCAGGAAATTGCAGAGAGAATGGTTGCAGAAAGCTGGAGTAAAAGTACCCAAGCTGTATAAATCTGCTGAGGACATAGATAGCTTGGTTTTTGTTAAATTTCCTGGAGCTAGAGGGGGTAAGGGTTATTTTATAGTGGATTCTGAAAAAGAATACTACAGAAAGATGAAGGACATGATAAAAAGGGGTTTGATAAATAAGGAGGATGTAAAGCATGCATATATTCAAGAGTATATAATCGGAGTAAGCATATATCCGCATTATTTTTATTCGCCACTTGAAGAAGACATAGAGCTTCTTAGTGTTGATAAAAGATATGAGTCTAGTGTTGATGGCATTAGCAGGATACCCGTCCCTGAACAGTTGGCCAGAAAATTGAACCCCTCATTTACAATAGTTGGAAACTTTCCAATGGTCGTAAGAGAGTCTCTACTGACAGAGATGATTGAAATTGGAGATAAGATTGTTGAAGCATCTAAGAAAATTGCCCCTCCAGGAGTTATAGGACCATTTTGCTTAGAGACAATATGCACTGAAAATCTTAATATTGTTGCTTTTGAGATTTCAGCTCGAATAGTAGCGGGTTGTAATGTAGCGATGGGCGGATCTTCACCATACAGTTATATTCTCTACAATGAACCAATGTACATGGGTAAAAGAATATCTAGAGAGCTAAAAAATGCTATAAAGGCTAAAAGACTTACTGATGTTGTTACATGAATTGGCTTTTATAAACAAATATTAAATATATAATGCTATTTTCATTTCATAAAGAGGTGAACTAAATGGTAGATGAAACAAAAAGACCTGAACTAACGGGGGTGAATCCTGACAGGGTTGGGATTATGATGGATGTTCTTGATAATATAATAAGCGATTTGAATGATAATGTTGAATTACAGAGAATTTTTGGAGTTCCTGTATCTAGGGGTTTAGTCGTTGTAGCTGATAATAATGATCTAAGGATAGAAGACGCTGGAAAAGTTCCTCTTAGTGATGCCGACAGCAAGGCATTCCTTAGAATATTGGAGGAGGTTATAAGAGCTAATTCTATATAGGCATGAACAGTTATCAAGGCAAATAAGTGGAGTATATACCAGATACATGCCGATATAGGTAGATAAGCAACTTATGTACAATATTTATACTCAAAAGTTAAAATATAATAGATTACGTTTAAACAAGTGTTAGAATCATCACGTCAAGAAAATCACAATTATATTCATTTGATTCATGATAATGAATTAGCTGAGTGGATAGTATAGAATTTCTTGGCATGATTCTGCACTAAATAATTTTTTGATGAAATACAAACTTTTAGGAAAAGTTTGATCAAAACAGCCTTTTAGAAAAGGGCTGACGAAAATAACTTTTGATGAAACTTTTTGGTAAAAGTTTCTTTTGATCAATCTTTTCAGTAAAAGGTTATAATGAGGTGATTTTATGGCAAAAGCGCCAGCTGATACAATAAAGTACAATATATATGCAGACATAACCATTGATGGTGTTGTTGAAAAGCCAGATGTGGTTGGAGCTATTTTTGGACAATGTGAAGGTTTGTTAGGAGAAGATTTAGAGCTAAGGGAATTGCAAAAAACTGGAAGGATTGGTAGAATTGAAGTTGACCTGAAGACAAAGGTTGGGAAGTCTGTTGGTAATATTATAGTGCCATCAAGTCTCGACATGGTAGAAACCTCAATAATAGCGTCTACGCTAGAGACTGTTGACAGGGTTGGACCGTGTAATGCTAAGATTGTAGTGACAAATGTTGAAGATGCAAGAGCTGCCAAAAGGAAACTGATGGTAGAGCGGGCTAAAGAAATTCTTAAAAAGCTTATGGATGAAGAAATACCGGAATCTGATGAATTGACAGAGGAGGTTAAAAAAGCAGTTCAGTTAAGTGAAATAACAGCCTATGACGGGCTGCCAGCGGGTCCCGGAATATCTACAGCTGATAGTGTAATTCTGGTTGAAGGAAGAGCGGATGTGCTTAGCTTACTGAAATACGGAATCAAAAACTGTGTTGCAGTTGGTGGTACAAACATACCAAAGCCAATAATTGAATTGAGCAAGTCGAAAACAACAATAGCCTTTATAGATGGTGATAGGGGTGGTGAAATAATCCTAAAGGAGCTTTCACAAGTTGCTGATATAGATTTTGTTGCAAGAGCCCCTCGAGGTAAAGAAGTTGAAGAATTGGCTAAAAAAGAAGTTATAATGGCTCTAAGAAGAAAGGTATCGTTAGATCAAGCAAAAACAACCAAAGAGAATAATAATAGTTATGTCCCAAAGATAACCAAAGAGGAAGTTTATGAGTCAGACCTTGATAGTACGTTATTGAACGAATTAGCAAACATAAAGGGTAAACTAACGGCTAAGCTTTTTGATACGATCATGGGCTTGATAACAGAAGTTGAGATTAAAGACCTGATAAACGTACTAAGAGATGTCCAGCCACAGTATGTTGTTTTGGACGGAATAATAACACAGCGATTAATAGATTCTGCATCAAAGAGCAGAGTTGGCTATCTAGTTGGAATTAGTATATCTAATGATATCACAGATAGACGAGGCATAAACATACTGACTGAAAAAACAGCCCACGGAAGTGTTGTATAAATATTTACAATCGCCCCATTGGGGCGATCCTTAATTTTTAATATACTTCTCCTTGATCTTTTTTATTGTCTCGTGATTAGGTATTGTAGTGCCTAAATACTCAAGTACTTTTTGCCTTACTCTCTTGTTTTCTCTAAACGACTTTACAAGATAATAATATTCTTTGTTGTTTATGATTTTCTTTCTGACGAACATTTTTGTATATTTCCTTTTTTATCTTTGTTCTCGTTATATATGAATAATGTTTCCTTATATTGAAACCACAAAAGAGGTCCTAATTCCAGAGAATCCCTTAGAGAGAGTTATAGGTCAAGATAAAGCTATTGAAAGGGCTAAGTTGGCCGTCAAACAGAGGAGGCATCTTCTTTTAGTTGGACCACCAGGAATTGGGAAGTCTATGTTGGCTAAATCTATGGCGTATCATCTGCTAAAGCCAAGAGAGCAGATATCAATATGTCACAATCCAAAAAATCCAAATAGGCCGATCGTTGAGATAGTAACTGCTGATGAGATAAATAATGAAAAAAAAGCTATTGAAATAGCTCAAGGCAGAATTGCTGACCCCGTTGATGTTCCTACATACGTTGCTGAGGAATTGGGATTTAGATGTTCTAACTGTGGATTTTTAAGCAATTTTTCAGTTATATGTCAGAGATGTGGTGCAAACAAACAGAGTAAGATAAAAAGTAGACGATTATCCCTGTTTGGAGATGTGATAACCGAAGTATTTGAAATCGGTCATCGAGATTTAGAAAGTGAAGTAAAAACAACATACATCGACAAGGGAGGTGTAGAAAAAACAATCATATATCAAAGAATTGGCAATAATAAAATTAGAGTTTTGAATGAGGATTCAATTAATGCGGCAAGAGAATTAAAAGATAAAGGACTTAGAAATATAATTGTTCCACTGAAAAGAAACAATTTCATACACGCTACGGGGGCATCGGAAACTGAACTGCTTGGAGATGTGAGACATGATCCTTATGGCAGCCATCCTGAAATTGGAACGCCAGCGTACTTACGGGTTGTCCCTGGGGCAATCCATGAGGCCCATGAGGGTATTCTCTTTATTGATGAATTGCCACAACTAGAGAATTTGCAGAATTTTATACTTACTGCGATGCAAGAAAAGAAGTTTTCTATAGTTGGAAGAAATCCCCAGTCAGCGGGAGCTTCTGTAAAAGTGAACAATGTCCCATGTGACTTCCTTTTTGTTGGCGCCTGTAATATAAGAGAAGTTAGTACAATACTTCCTCCTTTAAGATCTAGAATACTTGGAAATGGATATGAGGTTTTGTTGAATACTGTAATGCCAGACACTGAGGAAAACAGAAAAAAATTAGTTCAGTTTGTAGCACAAGAGATTCAACTAGATGGCAGAATACCACACGCCACAAAAGATGCTGTCATTGAAATTATAAATGAGGCTGAGAAGAGAGCCCGAATAATAGACGATGCCAGAAATTCTCTAACTTTAAGATTGAGGGATATTGGAGGCATATTAAGGATGGGCGGTGATTTTGCTGTATTTGAGGGCGCTGAGTTTATTGAGAAAAAACATATTAAGAAGAGTATAAATGAATCAAAGCCAATAGAGTATCAATTACAGGAAAGATATGGTTCTTTATGGAAGGGATTAGAAAAAGATAGCGGCACAAATCTGAATCAAGACCGTATTGATGGTAGTTATTTGTAGTGTTGTAAATTCAATAATTAAAAGTAATAGAACGAAGTAAGATAGTTATCTTTTGATGACCGAAAAATCCTTAGGATTTTTGGTCCAAAAGTCGTAAAACGACTTTTCGGAAACTTTTCAGTAAAAGTTTCTTGTAAAATGGTTTCTGGTAGTGGAGTAGTAAATATTGTTTGGGTTATTGTTTTTGTAATTGTTGTTGTTTTATTTTTAAAGTCGATTAAGATAATCCAACCTTTTGAAAAGGGCGTTGTCGAAAGATTTGGCGGATATAGAAGAATAATAAACCCGGGCATCAATTTTATCATACCGTTTATTGAAACGTGTAAAGTAGTTGATATGAGAGAATTTGTAGTTAATCTCAACGATCAAGAATTTATAACGAAAAATAATTTAAAATTGAGTGTTGATGTTGTAATTCATTTCAAAGTAATTGACCCATATAAGATTTTATATAATGTTGTTGGGCTTGAGAGTAGCATGACTAAACTAATTGGCTCTTTATTAGATGAAATAATTGGTGGGGTTTCAGATGACAATTTATCGACAATTAAAATAGAAGTCAAAAATCGATTATTTAGCAAACTTGAAAAAAACATTTATAATTGGGGAATAAAGCTGATTCATATTGGGGTAAATAGATTAGAATTGGTAAAAGAGCCCTAATTTATTGTTTCAGGATGGGGGGTCAGTTCCTGTATTTTTTTGGTTTGTTGATGGATGCTTTTGAGTATTGGTTTTTAGGCACTACAAGAATCAACATTATCCTTTTCAGCGTCTTTTTTGCTACTGCTTTTTTAAATTAGCCAACTCATTTCCACATCTTTGGCATTGATAGGTAGTATAGCTACCTTTTAGGCATACGACAATTTTCCTGTTCTATTGTGCTTTGTTTCTTTTCCACAGCCCGTACAATATAAGAATTTGAATTCTGGGGGTGTTGTCTAGTCCATAGTCCTACAATAATTGGAAAAAGGAGGCTAAGTATAATAAGAATTATTCCACAAACTGGGCATGATAGTAATAGCACTACTCCGCTAATTAATAGAATCCTACTTGAATTAATCAAAAACGTTTTAGGCACTACATTATATTGTCTCTTTTTTAATCCATCTCAAAAATCCTTCATAACCATCAGAAATTGGTAGTAACAAAATTTCTGGAACCTCATATGAGTGAATCTCCGTTGCCTTTTTCTTAATTTTATTGAAATTTCTCCTTGTGGTTTTGCAGATAAGTAAATATTCTCTAGATCTCTCTATTTTACCATTCCACCAATATTCACTAGAAATTGGAAAATGATTGACACATGCAACAAGCCTTTCTTTTAGTAAAACTTCTACTATCTTTTTAGCTTCTTTTTTATCACTTGCTGTTATGTATACAATTCCAAATTTGCGTTTCATCAAAACCTACGTATCTATACTCAAGTTAAAATCAAGTATTGGGATAGTATGTGTGAGTCTACCAACAGATATAACATCAACACCACTCATCAGATACTCTTTTATATTCTCGAGATTTATGTTGCCAGAGGCTTCAAATAAAGTGTTCGTATTTGGATATTGTTTCTTTATTTTACTCATCACCAGCTTTATTTCGCTTGGTAACATGTTATCAAACATTATTATATCAACACTACACATCATGGCTTCTAACGCCTCTTTTTGGTTTTTTACCTCAATCTCTATCTTATGAACAAAGCTCTTTTTGGCCTTAATAGCAGTTATACATTTTTTAATGCTATCAAACAACTTTAAGTGATTATCCTTTATTAAGACCATATCATACAATCCAAATCTATGGGTATCACCACCACCAATTTTAACAGCCTCCTTTTCAAAATATCTAAATAATGGTGTTGTCTTTCTTGTTATAGCAATCTTTACCTTAGGATTTATCTTTTTACAGAAATCAACATATTCTCTTGTAAGTGTAGTTATTCCACTCATTCTTGAAATTAGATTAAGGGCTGTTCTTTCAACCAACAGAATATCTTTTGTGTTTCCTCGCAATCTAAAAACAACCGTCCCTTTTCTTATATAATCACCATCAGATTTAGATCTCAAAACACTAATCTTGAACAAATCAAACAAAACCCTAAGTTCTTTAATTCCAGATACATAACCATAACTATGAGAGATTATTCTGGCGTTTATTACCTTTGATGGAATGTTGCTTGAGGTTATATCGGAAAATCCTTCATCCTCACTAATTATCTCTAAGAATATTCTCTCCAGTGTTTTACGGTTCATTATCTTATTTTTCCTGAACTTGCATTGGTGGAGCTTTCTGGACTATTATTATATCACTAACATTTACAACTTCATCATAACCAATACTTCCAGACTGCAGGACTTTTTTTACTTCTTCACTCGGTAGTGCTCCCCCTCTAAAAGATCTAAGACTCAACCGCATTATTTCTCCACGTTCTAAATTTAGGATCACATCTTCAACTTTACCAACATAAACTCCTTTCTGTGTATAAATATCTTTACCATATACCTCTGATAGTCTTTTACTCATAAGAACACCTCTATAAGATTATTAATTATAACAAACACTATAAAAACCATTATTTCCTCTTTCTTCTAATTTCTGACTCACTAAACCCCAAACAATACAACAAGCCCTTAAGATTATTCTTATTTATCGTACCGTCAGCCACCTCCCTTAGAATCTCCTTAGCATTGAACGCTATCCCTAAACCTGCGTTTTTTAGCATTATTTGGTCATTTGCGCCATCTCCAACAGCTACTATTTCCCCTCTACCAAAACCCTCTTTTTTGGCTAATTCTTCAATAATCTTTCCTTTCACTTCCTTATCAACAATCTTCCCCTTTATCCTTCCTGTTAGCTTACCGTTCTTAATCTCAAGTTCATTACCAAACGTGTAGTCAAATCCTAATTTGGAACCAATCTTATTTGTAAAATATGTAAACCCTCCACTAATCAAAGCAACTTTACAACCCATCTCTTTTAGTGTTAGAATCAACTCTTCAGATCCTGGTGTGAGTCTTAAATTATTAGCTATTTCATCCAATACTGAAATGGGAGTATTTTTTAATAATTTAACTCTTTCTCTAAGGCCTTGTCTAAAATCTATTTCACCTCGCATACCTCTAGCGGTTATTTCAGAGACCTTATCTCCAATACCAACCACTTTTGCTAATTCATCAATTACTTCAGCATCAACTATTGTAGAATCCATATCAAAAACAATGAGTTTTTTCTTTTCTCTGAATGTGTCTTCAGGCTGTACAATAATATCTACCCCCAAACTATCTCCTTTTTGCCTCAATGCTTTTCTCAGGAGGTTTAGATTAACTGGATTTTCATATCCGACAAGCATCTCCATTGCAAACAATTCTTCCCGAGCGATCATTTTAATTCTCTCAATATTTATGTTTTGCCTTCTAAGCTCGTTAGAAATACCAGCAACAATTCCAGGTTTATCGGCTCCGAGTACAGTTATTGTTTGAATTTGCTTTATTTTTGGTCTCTTGAGCTCTGTAAACTCACTAAGGGGCATACATAACAAACTCATAGATAGCTTATCTACAATATTTTGAAGTATTTTCTTAAGTTTATCGTAACCTAATTTTGACGTACTCAGATCCAACAACATAAAAATTGAAAACAAACCATATCTTGTTGTCTCGTCTATATCAACAATATTTACCCTATTATCAGCTAATGGTGTTGTTATATCCGCAACTAAACCTGGCCGATCCTTACCAAGAATATTAACTACAACTAGATTATCCATAAATAAATAGGATTACTTTACTGTTATCTTACCAAACTTACCAGTGCTAATCTGCAGTTCCCCTCTATACTCCTTTGCCCAACCATTCTCAATAATTATTTTACTCCCAACCTCAATTTGATCAATTTGGTCGTTCCATAAGGTAAGTTTAGCCTCTCCACTATCGTCTTTAATTCTAGCACTAGCAACCCTTCCAGAGCCTCTAAAGTTTGTAAACTCTCTAGGCTCATCAATTCCAATCACTTCTACCTCAAGAGAATCCACTGGTTTATTTGGCTGTATGTCCTTTACATTCATTAAAAAATCACCCATACTTTAATTACATAAACAAATATAAAAATTACACAAGATGAAAATAAAAAACAATGAAGTAAAAGATATCGAAATTAAGAATAATATCTCTATAAAAGAGCTAACAAATAAAATGCGTTTTAGTGGCTTTCAGGCCACAAATCTTGCTAATGGGGTTAATTTAATAAAAGGGATGAAAAATAACAACACCCTGATTTTTCTTGGATTTACATCAAACATGGTAGCTAGTGGCCTAAGAGGAGCATTTGTTGATTTGATAAAAAAAGGCTATGTTGATGTTATCGTAACCGCCGGTGGTTCGATAGATCATGATGTAATACGGTCTTTTAAGCCATATCATCTTGGAGATTTTTATATGGATGACGTTAAACTACATAAAAAGAACATAAATCGCTTAGGTAACATTTTAATACCAGATTCTAGGTACAAATTATTTGAATCATATATGCAAAAAATACTTGAAAAAATATATAAAAAACAAAAAGTTTTGTCTCCAAGAGAATTGATTGAATATATTGGAAAAGAAATTAAAGATAAAAATTCAATACTGTATCAATGCAGAAAACATAAAGTACCAATATTCTGTCCTGGAATAACTGACTCTGCTCTTGGCCTGCAGTTGTTCTTTTTCAAGCAAGAGTACAAGGATTTTGTAATTGATGTCACAAAAGACATGCACGAACTTTTTGACTTGGTTTTTAGCAAAAAGAAAACAGGCGCCATAATCCTTGGTGGTGGTTTGCCCAAGCATTATATTTTAGGCGTCAATTTACTACATGGCGGCCTTGACTATTCACTTTACATAACGACTGCTACTCCTTATGATGGCTCTCTTTCAGGAGCCATGCCACAAGAAGCCAAGTCTTGGGGCAAAATTGCTGAAGTTGGAAGGACTGCTACAATCTATAGTGACGCCAGCATAGTATTTCCATTGATTGTTGCTAGTTTGTAGTGCCTAAAATACCCTCAATTACTCTCTGATTACTTTAATCTCCTTTTTAGTCAAATCTACGACACTCGATGGTCTGCCGAAATAACATATACCAGAATCAACTATCAAATCCACTTTTTCAACAACCCCAACATCTATCTCTTTTGGGTTGCTTGGGGGATATTTCCCAGAAACATTAGCACTGGTTGATATTATTGGATAGCCATAGTACTTTATCAGCAATCTACAAACATTATAGTTTGGTATCCTTACACCGACACCATATCTGTTTTTCGTAACAAAATCAGGAACGTTCTTCCTCTTTTCTAATATGAATGTATATGGCTCTTTTATATGCTTTCTAATAAAAATCTCTTGCTCTTTACTCATCAAACTATATCTTTTTACCATATCTATGTCTGAGAAGGCCAGTGAATATGGTTTGTTTTTTTCCCTTCCTTTAATTAAATCTATCTTTTTTATAATGTTACATGAATTTATGTTACAACCCAAACCATAAACAGTGTCTGTTGGATATATTATAATACCATCATCTCTAAGAACTTCAGTGACGTATTCAATATCTTTTAGCTTTGGGTACCACGGGTCTATCTTTATTGTCTTTGTTATCATGGTCCAACAAATCCACACTCATTACAACTATACTTCGTTCCTAAAACCCTACAAGAGCCGCACCTTAGTAATTTTATCTTACCACAAGAGGGGCAATTAAACTCGGTATAGTTTTTTATTACCTCCTTTCCACAACTACTACATTTCTTAACTACCATTTTAATATGACTTTTGATCAAACTTTTCAGTAAAAGTTTGAAATAATATATCTCATTTAAATATTAATAATATGTGGGTTGATGTGATAAAAGATGATATAACTGCATTTAATGTAGACGCCATAGTAAATCCTGCCAATAGCTATGGTTTAATGGGTGGTGGAGTCGCTTTGGCAGTAAAGAAAAAAGGAGGCCCAACAATTGAGGAAGAGGCTATTAAAAAAGCACCTATTTCTATTGGAACATCAATATATACAACTGCTGGAAAACTGCCTTGTAAATTTGTTATTCATTCTCCGACAATGAATGAACCCACTGAGAGAACAAATATAGATAACGTTCAAAAAACAACAATAGCTGCTTTGGATTGTGCATCAAACTTGAAAATAAAATCAATAGCATTTCCTGGGATGGGAACCAGTGTTGGCGGCCTTAATATAAACGATGCCGCCAGATGTATGGTTGAAACAATATTAAACTTCAAAGAGAACAATGAAAGTAAAATAGAAAAGGGCTTATTAGTAGGATATAATGATGAATTAACAAATGCATTTAAAGAATGGATAAAAAGACTGAACAAGGGGATAGAATACGGGTAGAGACATCTGAAGAGACGTATGATGGAATTTTAATACCACGGCCTAATTTAGCTAATGATAATTATATTGTTTTAAAGCTTGATAGTGGATATAATATAGGAATCAAAAAGGCTAAGATAAAAAAGACGACTCTATTGGAAAAACAGCCAAATAAATCTTCTGTCAGTGAAAGTGAAGTGAAAAAAGATCCAAAAAAGCCGACAATAACGATACTATCTACTGGTGGTACGATTTCATCAAAAGTTGACTATAGAACTGGTGGAGTATATGCTAGTTATACAGCAAAGGATTTACTACAAGCCGCTCCAGAGCTTGAAAATATCGCTAACATAAATTCCAGATTTTTGATGAATGTCATGTCAGAAGACATGAATCCCAAGCTTTGGATAAAAATCGCTGGTGAGATTGCAAAAGAGTTAAACTCTGGAATAGATGGTGTTGTTATTACGCATGGAACAGACACAATGCATTATTCAACAGCAGCAATGAGTTTTTTGTTAAGAAATTTAAAAAAACCAGTAATTTTTACTGGCTCTCAGAGATCAACAGATAGGGGATCAAGCGATGGTTTTTTGAACCTAATATGTTCGGTTATAATGGCAAAATCTGACGTTGCTGGCGTTTCTTTAGTCATGCATGGTTCAATGGAAGACGATTTCTGCTATGCTCATAGAGGAACAAAAGTAAGAAAAATGCATACTACACGAAGAGATGCCTTCCAGAGTATAAATGATACCCCATTAGCAAAAATATATCCCAATGGAAAGATTGATATATTGAATACTAATTATACTAAACGGGAGAACTCAGATGTAATTGCAGAGTCAAAATTGGAGGAAAAAGTAGCGTTAATAAAAATATATCCTGGAATGGACGTAGATATAGTTGATTTTTATATAGATAAAGGCTATAAGGGCCTTGTTTTTGAGGGAACAGCGTTGGGGCATGTACCTACAACAATTAAGGAAACAAGCTTAATTCCAAAGATAGAACGAGCTAGGGATTTAGGAATAATAATGGCTATGACAACCCAGTGTCTATATGGCAGAGTTCATCCTTATGTTTACGCTAATTTAAGGGAATTAAGCACTAGAGACGTAATATATTGTGAAGACATGTTGCCTGAAGTGGCATATGTAAAACTTATGTGGATTTTAAGTCACACGACAGATAAAAAAGAAGTCATGAAAATGATTCAAACAAACTATGCATACGAAATAAATAACAGATCTGATATATATGAAACTATTCTTTAAGCTTCTTTATTACCTCAAGCAAATCTTTTAGTGAATCATAGATTAAAAAGGAATTTCTCAATCTTTCTGAATCACTATCACCAAGCTCCATAGCTTTCTTTAGGTTCTCATGTTGGGTGTCACTTAGAGTAACCATTATTTTCTTAACCATAGATTATCTACCAATAATAATTATATACACCAAAGCTTATAAATAAGAAATATTTTAAGATTTATCAGATAAGTCATGTAAATTCAATATTCAACAATTTCAACAATTCCAGGTTTTGGCTGATATATCATACCTTTTTCCTTCAAAGAACTAATTATTTCTTTAACCTCTTTTTTATTTATGTTTCTTTTCTCTGCTTCTTCAATTATTTTAATAGTTTTAATCCTATGTAGCTCTTTTAACATGTCATAAATGAAATGCCTTTTCACATATTTTTTTCTTTCAATATTACTCATTTTACAGGAACTGACCCCCCATGGAATGTCAATATAATGCACGTTTTCCGAGTATCGAGTTTGTTTTTATTATAGACCCAAAACCCTTTTTATGGTCTAATATCTGGTCTTTTACTATATTTTCAAGATTTTTAATTACTATTAGGTTTCTAATTCCATCCATGTTATTCCTCCAGTATTTGATTTATTTTTTGGTTGGGGTTTCGCGCCGTCAATGGCGGATTGACCCCAACCACCCCCACCTGAGGTGAAAAATGAACATTATTCATTTGCCAGCAATCGTCTAGCATTGTCTGAAAGCGAGTATACATACTGGATTCTACCAAGACGTTCTTCTTTGCCTTTTCTAATTACCAGAGGATATGGCACATTTGGCTTTCTTTCAATCTCGCTTTTATTTAGGCCTCTAAGCTTTCTAATCAGTGAACCAACACTTCTAATATCTTTATTTAATATCTCACTAATTTCCGAAATGCTCAAACTGTCCTTTTGTTTTAATAGCTTTATTATTTCCTGCTGTGTAGGAGACAAATCATCCATAAATGAGCCATATTTTTTGGGTTTTATGGTAATAATTGGCGCATCCCTTATAGATTCAATTTCTGGTATTTCCTCAAGCTCTGCATATCCTCCTAAGATATCCTCTACTGTTTCTAAGTCAATAGACTTTATATCCTCTTTTGCACAGTCTTCTATTACTCTTTGACCATGGTCCATAAGCAGTCTGGGGATGCTGTTAGAGGATTCACAGAGCCGTTTTAAGCCATCTTCAGTAAATGGTCGTATGTCGATTCCACCAACCCAAAAGATTCTCTTTTTAACGATTTCAGAAAGCTCATTTATGGTAAAATTAGTCAATGTGATGGACTTTGACTTTCTATCTCTAAACGATGACTCCGAACTAATCTTATCGTCAAGCCCCCGAAGACCCAAAAATAACATAAACAGATTATCAACCCTATCATTAAGTATTCTAAGCCATTTAAACAATTCATCACCATAGTCCTGGGCTTCATCAAACACCAGAAGTATTTTTTTATTACCTAGTTTTTGATGTAAAATCTCCCCAAAAGGTGCCCTATCAGAAACAAATCCAAATATTCTTTTATGCAGTGGTAGAGAACTAATTATTCTTTTCATTACCTCTTCAGGATGCTCATAAGAGTCAAACGAGACCAAATAATCGACATTTGGCTTATTCTTTATAAGATAGTTCATAAAGCTTGTCTTTCCAAATCCGATAGGAGCGGTTATTACGATTATTCTATCCCAGCCGCCAACACATTCACAAATTTCTTGATACTCTTTGGATCTCGGTATAACTGGAACATCTAATGATGTGGATTTAATAAATGGACTTTTTTTCCATCCGAAAAGTTTATAATATTCTTCACGATTCATTTTATTTTTAAGTCACAATAATAAGTCACAAATAACTTATTTATATCTTATGACTTACTTATATAAAAAGCTTTCGATTTTAAGTCACAATAATAAGTCACAAAATTTTATGACTTATTTTTATATTTTAATCTTGACTTAGATATAATATTCATGCTTATTGGAATTGATGATACTGATTCATTAAAAAGTATGTGCACCACATATATTGGAGCATTATTATTCAGGGAATTAAAAGGAATTGAATATCCAAAATTAATCCGTCTTAATCCTAACATACCATTTAAGACAAGAGGTAACGGTGCGATTTCATTTGAAGTTGATTCTAAAAATAGTGCTAAAGAAAGTGTATTAAAGCTTGTAGAAAAATATTCTTGCTTTGATGACCCAAACACAAATCCTGGTGTTGTATTTATTGAAAATGTTACAAAAGAAAAAACAAGATTGCTGAATAATTTTTATTACAAAGTAGTTTCAGAATTAGTGACATTAAGTGAAGCTGAAAAAGTTGCAAAAAATGTGGATGCTGAAATTTACAAATTCAAAAATGGCAGAGGCATAATCGGAGCACTTGCGGCAATTGGAGCAAAACTGAATGATTATACTTATGAACTTCTAGCATATAGGTATCCCAACAATTTTGGAAAGAAAAGAAAATTGGATGAAAATTCTGTATTCAAAATGAATGAAGTGACATATCCCAATACTTTTGACAATATCGATATAGAAACAAACAGAGTTCTAATAATGCCAAGGGGGTATGATCCAATCTTCTGCGGCATCAGAGGAAACATACCACAAATTGTTAAAACGGCATTTAATATGATTAAACCTCTAGAAAAAATTAGCTTTTTACAAATATTTGAAACAAACCAAGGAACGGATGTACATCTGAGGGATAAAAAAATATCGGAAGTAAAACCATACGATTGTACTAAGATTAATGGAATTGTATCTGAACAACCAAGAACAAATGTTGGAGGTCATGTATTTTTTAAGATTAAGGATAACTCTGGCGAAATATCTTGTGCTGCGTATAATCAAACAGGAAACTTTAGAAAAATTATTTTAAAATTAATTATCGGTGATGATGTCAAAATATATGGAGGACTCGGAAAGTATCCCAATACCATAAATCTGGAAAAGATAGAAATACAAGGTCTGGCTAAGCAATGCCATAAAAAGCCCCCAATATGTTGCAAAAAAGCCATGACATCAGCTGGCAAGGGAAAGGGTTACAAATGCAAAAAATGCGGAAAAAAAGTTGGGAGCGATAAAGCAGTTTTACAGCCCATTCAAAGGGACTTAAAAACAGGTTTATATGAAGTGCCTCCAAGAGCTAGGCGCCATTTAAGTAAGCCATTAGTAAGATATTAAAAGAAACTTTTACTAAAAAGTTTCCGAAAAGTCGCAAATCGACTTTTGGACCAAAAATCACTTTGTGATTTTTTCGGTCCAACGAACCTTTGGTTTGTTCGGAGGTTCACCAAAAGATTTTAGTTAACTAGAATGAGATACAGTCTTCCAAAAGGTATGCGATATTCTACTCTTGGAGAAAGATATCTTTATTACAAAAACGAATTTGACTTTAACAGAGTTCTGAAGTGGTTCAGCAAAACAAGAATAAGAAAAAATCACACCATATATGCAACTGTCATTGGGAGACACACAAAAATCTATAAAAAGAGATTTGAAAGAGTAATAAAGGAGCCAATACTGATAGATGAATACTCTGATGAATCTGAAGTACTTGATATGATTCTAGAATTTCTTCCTGAAGGAGTATACTATGATAGGAATATATATACTGACATATCAAAATGTTCCAGATGTAAAATAGATTACAGAAATTGCTGGAGATGTAAAAACTTTTATGGCCAAGAACTGGCATTTGATTTGGACCCTGAAAATATAGAATGTCCAATTCATGGCGGCCTAGAAGAAAAAATGAAACACCACCAAGGCCTAAGTTTTTGCGAGATAGAATTTGGAATTATAAAAAATCAGGTAGTTTCTCTTTACGAAAAATTAGAAAATCAATATGAAAATTTAAAGATAGTATACTCTGGAAGAGGAATTCACATCCACGTGGATGACGGAAAAACAATAAAGATGACCAGAAAACAAAGAAAAAATCTAGCCACAGAGTTGGTGAATAACGGATTTGCTATTGATGAATGGGTTACAACTGGCTCTATGAGATTGATAAGATTACCATTCTCACTGCACGGAATGGTCTCTAGAATTGTCTTACCATTAACAAAAAAAGAATTAATTAAATTCAATCCTGTAAAAGATAAGACGTGCTGGCCAAAATTTCTAATCTAACAACTCTTTTTTAATACTTTCTTGGCCTTTCTCTCCTTTTTGCCATAATAGTAGTATGCTTTTTTCTTCTTAGCTATTCCTTTTGACTTTGCCATATTATCTATATTCCTTTTTGTTAAATAATCATTTATAGCAGCGTGCAGTGCATCAGCCGCTAAATTGGAACAATGCATCTTTATTGGTGGTAATCCCTCTAATGCATCAGCTACGTCATTTCTTGTTATCCTTAAAGCATCATCTAGCGTTTTTCCTTTAGCAAGCTCTGTTATCATGCTACTGGTAGCAATAGCAGCGCCACAACCAAATGTTTTGAATTTTATATCCTCTATTATACTGTCCTTTACCCTTATGTACAGTGTCATCAAATCACCGCAAATAGGATTTCCAACAGTTCCAACTCCATCGGCATCAGGAATTTCTCCCACATTGCGAGGATTCCTGAAGTGATCCATTACTTTCTCCGAGTACATTTTAATGCTCATGACCTCTTTCTTCCATTTGCGTTCTCCATTTGTCTAATTCAAGGGATTTTTTCCATATAGGCGACATTGACCTCAATTTTTTGACGGTTTCGACTAATCCTTTTTCTACATATTCAATCTCATCTTCAGTATTCTCTCTACCCAATGTAATTCTCAAAGAGCCATGAGCCTCAACTTCATTCAGACCAATAGCCATTAAAACATGTGAAGGTTCTAATTTCTTAGACGAACAGGCAGATCCAGTAGAAGCAGCAATGCCATTTTCGTCCAAATTCAATATCAGTGATTCGCCTTCTATCCCATTGAATCTGAAATTAGCATTATTTGGCAACCTTTGTGTAGGATGACCATTAAGGTATGACTCTTCTATATTATTTAGAACATATTTTATTAGGTGATCTCTCAACATTGTTAAATATTTTATATCCGCCTCCATTCTCTTACTAGCGAGTTCAGCGGCCTTTCCTAACCCAACAATTCCGGGTATATTTTCAGTAGAAGATCTTAAACCCTTTTCATGACCTCCACCATGAATGATTGGTTCTAATTGAGTGCCTCTTCGTATATATAATGCTCCTACTCCTTTTGGGCCGTATATTTTATGTCCTGATATTGAAAGCAAATCAATATTGAGCTCGTTTGCATCAATAGGAATTTTTCCAAACGTCTGTACAGCATCAACGTGTAATACTATATTTTTACTTCTGGTTATCTTACCGATTTCTTCTATTGGCTCGATAGTTCCAATTTCATTGTTAGCATGCATTATGGAAACAAGAAAAGTGCTTTTTGATATCTTCTCTCTTAGTTCATCGATATCGACAATACCGTATTTATCCACAGAAAGATAATGAACCACAAAACCCTGTTTTTCAAGATACTTACAAGTATCTAAAACAGCAGGATGTTCTATTTTTGATGTTATTATATGTGGTCCCTTAGTATTTTCTATCTCCTTCCTTTTCTTCGCTACAACTCCTTTTATAGCCAAATTGTCTGATTCTGTACCACTGGAAGTGAAAATAATCTCTTCCTTTGATGCTTTTATTATATCTGCTACCTTCTGTCTAGAATCTTCCATAGACCTATACGCTTCTGTACCAAAAGAATGTAAACTAGAAGCGTTTCCATAATACTCAGTGAAATATGGCAGCATAGCTTTGACTACTTCTGGATCTACTGGAGTAGTTGCCGCATGATCTAAATATATTCTTTTCATCCTCAAGAAATCTTAATAAAGTTTCATCAAAATATTTTTGGTCAACCTTTTTTCTAAAAAGGTTGCTAAATATATTCTTTTCATTTTCAATAGTCTATTCCGATCCTGCCCACCAAGGTATTACTGACTTTTATCGGATGCTTGACATCAATCATCTCAGTCACTAAGTCGGCAGCCGTTATTACCCTTTTAGGGGCGTTTCTACCTGTGAGTATGAGCTCGACATCCGGATTCTTGTTTTTTATTAGATTTAAAACAGATTTTACATCTATCAATTTTTTACTAACAGCCATATTTATCTCGTCAAGTATGACCACATCATACTTATTAGATTTTACAATTTCTTCAGAAAATTTTAATGCATCCAGAGCTCTTTTTTTATCATCCCCATGAATTGAAAAACAATAACGACAGCCACCACATCTAAAAATACTCTTCTCTACATCCTTCGTCCATGGACAGTCTTCTCCAAATTGTACGATATTAAAATTCTGTAATTTTTTTGCTGTTATCACTTCTCCAAAGTATGAGCCACCCTTAAGGAATTGCACCATACATACTGATAGATTATGACCAATAGCTCTCAACGCTAATCCTAAAGCAGCAGTGGTTTTTCCTTTTCCATTGCCGGTATAAACATGAACTCGCCCTCTACCAGCAAGAATTTTATTTTTCATATAGTACAAGTAACACACCCACCGGAGTATTCGTCAGATACTTTAACTGCCGTTTTTTCTAATTCCAAATTAGTCTTTACTTTAGGTACAGATCCTCTAGCGGTATCAATATTAAGTACCTGTTCATCTCTGCTTCTATCTCTGTATATCGTAACTCCTTTGCATCCCAATTTATAAGCCAACATATAAACTTTTTCTACATCGCTAGCGGTAGCATCATACGGAAAATTAACAGTCTTTGATACAGCATTGTCAGTATACTTCTGGAAAGCAGCTTGCATCCTAACGTGCCATTCAGGACTTATATCATGGGCCGTTACAAATATTTTTCTTATTCTTTCAGGTATTGTCTCTATATCCCATATAGAACCCTTTTTAGAGATTTGTTTCATAAGTTCATCACTATAGAAATCTTCTTTTATAGAGATTTCTTTAAAGATAGGATTTACTTCTATTAGTTCTTCATTATCAAGTACGTTCCTTCTTACATAAGATACAGCGAACAATGGCTCTATCCCAGAAGAACATCCAGCAATTATACTGATAGTTCCAGTTGGTGCGATTGTTGTAACTGTAGCATTTCTCAGTCGTAGGCCATTTGTAACATTAAAGACACTGTACTTAAAATTAGGAAACACCCCCCGTTTCTTTGCTAATTCTATTGACATTTTAGTGCCTTCGTCATGAATGAATTTCATAACTTTTTCAGCAGTTTTGATTCCCTTTTCAGAGTTGTAGGGGATTTCTAATTTAATCAACATATCTGCAAACCCCATTACACCTAAACCAATCTTTCT
>Ga0315280_10003558_pt1 | contig 23802 bp, 22 predicted proteins | sample YL17G06_40_MG_FD_203697 | JGI IMG/M metagenome (GOLD analysis project Ga0315280, IMG submission 203697) | Sediment microbial communities from Yellowstone Lake, YNP, Wyoming, USA - YL17G06_40 | ecosystem: Environmental > Aquatic > Freshwater > Lake > Sediment | place: USA: Wyoming | collected... | reverse complement strand
ATACCGCGAGTCAGGCTGGAAGTTTCATCAAAAAGGAAAATATCTTGTAATACGCCTTTCCCGTTTGGGATCAATAAAAGTAAAACTGGACTACCCACTTGACCTGGCACAGGTTAAACAGATTCGCGTCGACAGAGACAACGTGTTCATAGTTTGGGAACGCGGGAAAGCCCCGCCGAAGACTCCGCTAGGCATAATCACAGGGGAAGACCTGAATGTTAAGGAAATGGATACGCGGGAAAATGGTCGCCCGAAAATGCTTGTTAAACACAACTACGACACGGGCTACTCCCTCTTCAGGCAGAGACTAATCAACATCGCCAGAAAAGAAGGAGTCGTCACCGAGTTCCGCGACGCCAGAAGGTCAAGCCAAAAGTTTAGGGATCAAGGCATTCCCGAGGAGGAGATACACTTCCACGCCGCCAAGGAAATGCAGCGCAGAAGCAAATACGGTAAACGCAGCTTAGGCTTCGACTTCAACCAACGCTTTATCATAACCTCCGATGCAAAAGACCCCTACGACAGGATACCATTCACGCTGGCGTATGAGAAAAACGAGGAAAAAATCAAGAAAGCCCAGAAAATACTAAGCAGAAAGGAAGAGGGAAGCAAAAACTACAGAGAGCAAAATCGTAAACTGGCCCAACTACACGCAACAGTGGAGGCTGAACGTAAAAGAGAACACGAACGCGTCGCCCATATTCTCGTCAACCAAGCAAAAGAACACCTACAACGGCTACAAAACAAGCTACCAAATTGACTAGCCAAAACCTTTATATTTTACAGTATCGCCTTTATTATTGGGGGTTTTCACCTCCCTGAGAGCCGTCAGCAAGGGCGGACGATGAAGTGCCCGTACAGCCTTGCCGGAAGGGCGTAAGACGGGAAGTCCACAAAGTAGAGCTGAAACAAACGGTTGCAACGACAAAACAGCGCTATGGGATGTTGAAACTTAAGAACCGGACGAGTAAGTATGCCAGCACATAGAGAAGTTGCAACGACAAAACGGCGCTATAGGATGTTGAAACCATTCTACCGCAAACCTGCAGTCCTGGAAAACTTGGTGAGTTGCAACGACAAAACAGCACTACAGGATGTTGAAACTGTGTATTGCGATTCCGCCTATCTGCGTATGTGTAGGAAGTTGCAACAACAAAATAGCACTATGGAACGTTGAAACTTCACTGCTCTGCGTATTTCTCCCTCTGAAGTTACATAGTTGCAACGACAAAATAGCACTATGGGCTGTTGAAACCTAGTTAGCAAAGCACATACGCGTCAAAAACTCGGAGTTGCAACGACAAAATAGCACTATGGGATGTTGAAACGGCGACACAAGAAGAACAACAAGTTCAGTCTGGTCGCAAGTTGCAACAAAAAAAGCCTTAGGGGATGTTGAGACTTTTAGCAATACTTATACTTAAACTTTTGTTTGTTTGCCTTTTTGGTGAAAAATGAGCCAGCAGACCCCATTTTTGTCAAAGTTGATCCATGTCATTGCGTGTTTCACGTTTTTGTGGGTTAAAGCAATTTGCGCTCGGCTTGGCAAGGTTGGAAAAGCAGTTTGTCTCGTTAGTTCTTCAACCAGCAGGCACAGTCGGAAATAATTTGCAACGTGTTTTCCAGCGTAACTTTCTTTTCTTCTCACTGCTTCGACAATTTTATTAATTATTGGGGTTTGATCTCTAAAAGTTTTCATCATGATCTCGTGAAGTTCAAGTTTTCTGATTTCCTCCTCAACTTTTTCAGAGTGGCAAAGGTTTATTAGTGTTTTTTCCAGCCAACTTGACGGTTGATTCACGTATGGAATAACTTTCCAAGGGTCCGCTTTTTCAACGAACAGCAACTGGTACAGGTTCAGCTTTGCCAGGCAGGTTTTCAAGTCGCGAACTCCCAACGCACAGTCAAAAGGAAACTCGGTCAACGCGTTGCACAGCCGATTACGAAACGCACAGTAAAAAAATATGCGAGACGCTTCATAGTCTATTGGTTTTCTCCAGATTTCGCGCTTCAGCTTTTCCAAAATTTTTCCCACGCCAAAAACCAAACGTGCTTCAAACACGTTGTTCGCATTGTAAAAATCCACTCGTCCGCTGCTAATGAGCTTGCTAGCGTCTACGCGGAAAAGGCTGACTGGCACATCGCCTAAAAAAACGTTTTCCACCACCTTTTTAGGCTCGCCATCACAAAACATCACCAAATCAAAATCACTAACCAAAGAAGCGTCTCCTCTAGCCCAACTCCCAATCAAACAAACATCATTATCCATTCCCTCCCGTTTAGACCAGTGCCTAGCAACCGCAACAAGTTCAGCACGCTTCTCAGCAGTCAAGCTCAAACCGTTTTCCCCAACTAAACAATATCCAACCAACCAAATAAACATTATGCCTTCGGTTAACGTTTACGTTTTTGGCAACGTCAGCCGCGAGCCGCTGTTTCACCCGCTTGTTTTGGGAGGTAACTTAAAAGTTTTCGCTTTTCGAACACCTTTCACACCAACAAAACAGTTGTTCTTTATTACGATTTTCGCGGTGAGAAGAGTTTCGCAGGATGGACAGCTTCCTAAAGCGTCTGTTATCTCACCATCCTTAACGGTCACCCACTCAAACTCAACTTGGTCTCCAACGTGAAAGTGCTCGAGTAGCCTAAGCAACGCTTTAGTTTGAAACTCAACTTCAACCTTCTTCTTACACGTGGGACACTCTACTTCCGCATGAAAACTGTCAAACAAGCCCATTTTAAACGTCTCCAATAGATAATCTTTTGTTTCCCGCTTTTAAACTTTGCTTTTTTTATGTTTTGAGAAGTAAAGTTAGCCGATAATTTTGTACCATCGGCCGCACTTGATGTCGGTAACTCCCGCGGCAAGATCCACAATTTCGCTTAAACTAAACTCGCATCTGATTTCGTAATCAAGCCGCCACCAGAACACGTGGTAAACAACTTCAAACGGAACCAGAAGCCAGTAAACAACATCGTTTAAGCATGTCCACTTAGGGTTTTTTTCCCATTTTAAATCCGCCATGGTTACCATGATAGCTATGGCCACGGGCTTTTAAGTTTTTGGCCAGGGCTCTCTCGTGCTGATTGAATCAACTTTTTGCGGTTGATTTTCGGCAATCAACTTTTAGCGGTTGATTTTAAGGTTTAACACGAGTTTTTCAAAGCTTAGCAGGGGGCTTCTTAGCGATGAAGCTTGCGCTTTTGCTTCGTGCTTAATGTTTTCGGCTGATAAGTGACGTCCTCCCCAGCCTGAAGGCCGAGGCTTCCCGCAGTTCAAGTTAAATAGTTTTTCAATAGTAAGAAACTGCAAAACTTCCTATTTTTCGCATTTACTTACCTCCAGTGGTAAATTACTATCATTAGTAAACAGAACGTTCAATTTTCGTAAACTCGTTCGTCAAATATCTTTCGAGGAAGTCCACAACGTTATTTGGGGGAGAACGTTACCAAAAGTTGGCCAGAAGGCCCACGGGCTTTAGCGGTGGGATGAATGGCAACACTTAAATAGCTAACCAAACATGTGAGGAATGATAGTTATGAAGCTGACGAACGTTGCTCTAGTAGAGGGAAACTACAAGACGCTTGAAGAACTGGCAAAAATAACGAATGGATTGTGGAACAGGGCAGTGTACTTTGAAAAACTGAAAAAGGGCCGATTCGCTTTCTATCCAGAACTCTGCAACAAGCTGAAAGACGACCCGCTATACCGCCTACTGCCATCACAAACCGCCCAGGCAGTACTGCAGAAGCTTGACGGGGCAATACGCGCATACATCAAGCGGAAGAAGAAAGACAGAAGGGCAAGGATGCCCGGATACCACAAGCCGAAAACCGCATGGCTGGTGCCCTACAAGGCCCAACAGTTCAAGGCTGAAGGCGACACGCTCAAGCTAACCCTGTCAACAAGGTACCGCAAAGAGAAAGGCGCACAGTGGCTGACGCTCAAAACACATGGAAGAAAACGCGACGGAAAAATCAAATACCTTGAACTGTACCCGCGAAACGGCCTGTGGTTCGCCTCAATAGTCTACGAAGTGGAGGCACCTCCACAGATGAAGACGACGGGCGAAATAAGCGTGGACCCAGGCATCATCAACCTGGCAGCCATCTGGAACGGAGAAAACTCTGAAATATACAAGGGAGGAGCGGTAAGTGCAATTCTTCGCTACAGAGAAAAAGAAAACGGACACCTACAGGCAATCCTCGCAACACATGGAGAAAAAACGTCGAAGGCCAAGAAAGAACTAAACCGCAAGCTCACGGGGCAAGCAAGACACATAATACATGCACTAACCAAGACGCTGGTGGAAAAAGCCGTGAAAGAACGAAAAGGCATCGTGGTGGGAGACCCGACGGGCATACTGAACAAGAAAAGAGGCAGAAAAGCAAATCAGAAGCTGCACAGGTGGATGTACCGCCTAATGATCTTCCAGCTCAACTACAAGTGCAAACTCGCGGGCGTGCCATTCAGGACTAAGCCCGAGTGGAACACTTCCCGAAACTGCGTAGTCTGCCACGTGGCGCATAAGGGCGGTAGAGTTCATAGGGGCCTGTACAGGTGTAAACTGTACGGCCAATACAACGCCGACTCGGGAGCGGCGTACAATTTGAACGTATCTCCGAGCCGTAGGGTAGGAGTAGTGGCTGCTCTGGCGCAGCCTGCGGTAGTCTTGTGGAACGGCCATTCGTGGGTTCCACGGGATGAAACGAATCCTTTAAACCCGTGAGGGACCCCCACACGCTTTAGCTGTGGGAGGACGTCAGCACGGAGCTTTCTTGTGGAAAAAGGGTTTTACCAGCTCAACCACTACAAAGTAAAGCAGTAAAATGCCAAAGATGAGGAGCAGGGGAAACGGAGTTGGTGGATAAAATCCAAAGAATTCATTGAAGGGAGAGTAGGGCAAAAGGAGAGCTAGGAGACCGAACACCACTGAGGATAATAAGAGAATTTTGCTGGGTCTGCTCTTGTAGAACCTCATCCTAGTTCTTAACGCGAAGGTCACGATGATCTCTGACAGTGTTGACTCGATAAACCAGCAAGTTCTGAACAATGGAATGTTGGACCCGACCAAAATCAGTGTGAGAGCGATAGTTATGAAGTCGAAGACGGAGCTTATTACACCAAAAAACTTGGCGAAACTGCCTATCCGCTCTACATTCCAGTTTTTAGGTTTGACTAGTTCTTCCTTATCCACCTTGTCCGTTGAGATAGACAGCAAGGGGCAGTCGCTGATTAGATTGGTAAGAAGCACTTGAATGGGGAGCATGGGCAGAAAAGCAATTCTGATTTTTTCCACCAACTTCTGCTACCGTGTATTCAAATCCGAAACCCTTCACTTTCTTGAACAGTTCAACGTAGAAGTCGAAGGCTATCCTTTTCCAGTGCATGTAGGTTCCTATGTTAAGGTACACCCAAACGAACTTTCCTCGCCTAAAGATTATTTCCATCCATATCACCTTGAAACCACTAAACTTTATTTCATTTCAAGTTGCTCAATTTAACAAATAGTTAGCCTGATTTAAAAAGTTTTGGTTTTTCCCGTTCTAACTGAAGCCACATCACCAAGATTCTAAAGAAAAAACTTCACAACTTGTTGAGTAGCCCACGTTTGATTTTTGCCAAAACCTTTATATTTTACAGTATCGCCTTTATTATTGGGGGTTTTCACCTCCCTGAGAGCCGTCAGCAAGGGCGGACGATGAAGTGCCCGTACAGCCTTGCCGGAAGGGCGTAAGACGGGAAGTCCACAAAGTAGAGCTGAAACAAACGGTTGCAACGATAGCACTATGGGATGTTGAAACTTTAACGGCATAGGCTCTTCACACTCATCGTCGGTCTGCGTTGCAACGACAAAATGGCACGATGGGATGTTGAAACCACAACCATCAAACCCTTATAGTTGCAACGACAAAACAGCGCTACGGGATGTTGAAACACAGAAGGAACCGCTTTATCCCAGCTCCTACCCATAAAATGTTGCAACGACAAAACAGCACTATGGGATGTTGAAACGCTAGCATACAACAGTCAAGGAAGAAGAAAGGTTTAAGTATTGCTGTAACTTCTTTTATAGTGATTGGCATATGGGCAAAATAACGTTTTACGGCGGAATAAACGAAATCGGCGGAAACAAGATACTCCTCGATGATGGGGGCACAAAGATTCTGCTTGATTTTGGAGTGAGTTTTAGACGGTACGGCGAGTTTTTTGCGGAGTTTGTCCAGCCCCGAAAGTGCAATGGTATCGGCGACTTTCTTGAGACGGGGTTGCTTCCAGATGTTAAAGGATTGTACCGCGAGGACTACCTTAAGAGGGCTGGGCGGATTGAAAGTTTGGATTTTCAGGGTCTTCTGCTTTCCCACGCACATGCGGATCACTCTTCATTTATTCATCATCTGCGAGCAGACTTGCCGATTTACTGTTCAAAGGCAACCTACGCCATTTTGAAAGCACTTAACGATACTGCGTCAACCCCGTTTGGCGAACTCACCGAGCTTGTCGTCGCCTTCGAAACCTACGTTAACCGTGATGGAGAGATAAGCCGAAAAAGAAGGGATAGCAACCCAGAAATAGTTGTTCCGCGAAAGTTCAGTCTCTTCGACTTTCAGAAAAAATTCAGGATAGACAACTTCGAAATCGTGCCTTACGAGGTTGACCACTCGCTTCCAGGCACCACGGGATACATAATTCATTCGCCGTCGGGAACCATTGTTTACACGGGCGACCTCCGGTTTACTGGCAGGCGAAAAGAGAAAAGCGACGAGTTTTTGGCTGCCTGCGCAAAGGAGAAGCCAGACCTTCTGTTGATCGAGGGAACCCGCGTAACCGAAACAGCGTCCAAAAGCGAAGAGGATGTTGAGGCCGCCGTATCCAAAATCTCGTCGGAGTCGCAGGCGCTCACCGTGTGCAACTGGCCAATCCGAGACGTTGACAGGATGACTTCCTTTCTGAACGCGGCGAAAAACATTGGGAAAAAGCTGACGGTAAGCCTAAAGCAAGCCTACCTTCTGGATTGTTTGAATGCGCAGCAAGTTGAAAACGTTCCGAGGCTAAGCGATGATGCGTTAAGGCTTTATGCGATGCGGAAAAGTTGGGGGCTCATCGGCGAATGTCCAACGCAACGGTTGGTCAACCAGGATTATGACAAGTGGGAGCAAAATTATCTGCCTGAGGCAATATGTCATAAAGAGGTTGGTGCGGATCAAAGCAAGTATCTGTTCTTCGCCTCCAATTTTGACCTTAAAGAGCTAATCGACTTGAAGCCGTCGGAGGGATCGGCATATATCAAGTCGGTCTGCGAACCCTACGACGATGAAATGCGGTTCGACTGGAAACGCACGGAAAACTGGATAAACCACTTCAAACTAAAACTTCACCGCGCCCACGTTTCAGGCCACGCCTCAGGACCCCAGCTAAAGGAATTTGTTGAGAAAGCGCAGCCAAAACTAATAGTGCCAATACACACCGAACACCCCGAATGCTACGCCAACTGGTTCAAAAACGTGCAGCTCATAAAAAGCAATGGAACCTCTATTACGCTATGAACAAACCGTGCAAATTTTGTGACTGCACTTTTCAACCGAAACTGTGGTTTTACACCTAACACTGCAGCTCCTTTAAATAGAGATAAACTCTATATGTTATCAGTGATCTAAATGGCTAAATTCTTTAAGAACTTGCCGCCCTTCTTTGTCCAGTGTAGGTTGGGTGTTGGTAAATGCAGTTTCTGCGGTTTCGAAGGCAAGGTGGCTTTATTTTTAGATTTCCCGCAAGACTATTTCAACGGTCGCGTGGAAGCGGTGTGTTTTCATTGTATTTACCGAACTTTTAACGTGTGGCAGTGCGAAGCGCCCGAATCCGTGTGTAGGGAGTTGGAGAAAGCAAGCAAAGAACCTGAGAGGAAGGGCTTGAAGGAGAAGATTCAAGATTTCGAGGATGCTGAAACGGAGGGTTTGTGCGAAGTGTGTGGGTGCAGAGGAAAAGTGCATCGCTTCTCAAGACGTATCAAGTTGCCCTACATATGCTTAACTGCCCGCAACGAAATAAAGTGCAACTTCCACGATGTTCAGGAAATCTGCGAAGACTGCTGCGGCTACACCGCGTCGTATAACACGGCGATCGTGGAAAAAGTTACTAATGTGGCCTTAATCAACCCCGTTTTTGAGGGCGACCACGCAATTTTTAAAGAAGCCATAAAGTTAGAGAATAGACCAAACGACTTGATCAAGTTTTACCTCAACTGGGGGAGGAAAGATCGCAAGTTTTCTCCGAAGCGGGATAACCGTAAGTTCATGGAAGAATTTTATAAGCGGGTAGAATTGGAGAAAAGAAAGTTCCTAGAAGAATGTCGTGCACGAGAAGCCAGCCCAGTCTTGTAGGGCAGATGAGCCTGTGAAAAGGCTTAAATGTTAGCGTGATATATTGTTTTGTGGGAGAACCATGTCTGAACATTTTGAGTCTGAAGCCAAACCTGCAAAGCCCGTTTTGAAGAGGGTACTTGTGCTGTTGAAAGATTCCCCCTTCGAAGTGACAGTGAACAATTTTATGCATGACATTTACCCTCTTTTTTGGAGTGAGGAAGAGGACTGGAAAACCTTTGCAATTGATAAAGATGGAGACTATATGACCATCCAAAAATATGAAGATTACACGGCGAGAATTGTCTTTCAAGTTGAGAACGAAGAAGTCAAAATTAAGGAAGCAACGTTAACCAACAAAAATCTTAAACAGATTGCTCTCGATAACGAAGCAATCTCTTGCCTTTTCAAAACGAAAACCGTTGAGAGAAAACAGGAGGTTACCTGCAAAATTTTCGTCAACCTTCTTTGGCGGCAAGGTCAAAAGACGTGGTTGGCACGCATAGAAAAAGGCAAATACTTTTTCCTTGAACACGTTGACTTTACTCCAATATGCAAGACAGGGGAGTGGACGTATGAGGGTTACCGTGAATATGTGCTTTATGAAGAGGGGGAGTATGTGGCTCGTCAGGCGTTTGGCACCCAAGGCTCTTTGCGTGTGCGCTTCAAAGTTGAGAAAGGCCAAGTTGTAATAATCGACGCGGGAGGCATCGAACCTGAAAATGCAAAGAAGCAGTTGCGTCTCGAATATTGTCGAAGCTAGCCACGATGCAACAGTTAAAATGCGGCTGCTAGGCCTGAGTGGAACACTTCCCGAAACTGCGTAGTCTGCCACGTGGCGCATAAGGGCGGTAGAGTTCATAGGGGCTTGTACAGGTGTAAACTGTACGGCCAGTACAATGCGGACTCGGGAGCGGCGTACAATTTGAACGTATCTCCGAGCCGTAGGGTAGGAGTAGTGGCTGCTCTGGCGCAGCCTGCGGTAGTCTTGTGGAACGGCCATAAATGGCTTTCCCGGGACGAAACGAATCCTTTAAACCCGTGAGGGACCCCACACGCTTTGGCGGTGGGGGGACGTCAGTACAAGATTCCAAAGAAGCCAACCGAATGCCAGCTTACGGATTTAACAGGCCCAAAATACTGCAAATTTAAAAAGTTTAAGTGCAGCGAGACCGCCCCAAGCCTGTGCAAACCCGTGAATCAAAAAATGCAAAGCCACGACCCCCTTGAAGACGTCACCGACATATTAAAGGAAGTGTTCAACGTGACTTCCTCCCCGCCGTGAACAGTGGGGCTTCCCATTTCCTCAACCAGACTCGATCCCCAAAGGGTTACGGAGGTCTTGTTTCCTTTTTAACGAGTTCGACACAGTCCGTGCCTACGTCTCATAATATTGTAACGCGTCTCTCCTTATAAGCTTTTCTCATCCCCGTCTATAGTCAAAACAATACGGCTTCATAATAGGACGAGCGTCGTCACTAAACGGTTGTCGTGGAAGATAAGCTTTGCCATTCATCCCCGGTCTAAAGTTGGGGGTCTTCGGGCCAATTTTAGATAAACTTTTTTGACCACGTCGAGTTTGTTGATGAAGGCAAGTGCAAGCCCGAGTTGAAAGAAGAATATGAGAAAGGCTACGTGTGGGATGTTGAAATTTTGGAGAAACAACGCGAGTTTCTTCCACTGTTAGAAGAGGTTACTGGAAAATACAGGAAAACAGTGCTTGCATACAGAAAAGCCCTGAAAAGCAAAGGGCTGAAGCTCCTTGTTTTCGAAGACTTCTTCTCTGAGTTCATAGGGAACATGCCAATTTACGAGTTGAACGAGCAGGAAGCTTGGATAAAAAGGTGGATTAAAGACCTGAAAAACGGCTTCTTCATCGGCTACTTATTCTAGTAAAAAAGGTTAAGGCGTGCAAAATGTGAAGATTATAAATGCGGCTGCTGCTGACATGTACGCCAAGTTGATAGGTCCATTGTATTTGAATTTGGCGATGCGTACCCTCTTTTTTCTGAAGAACACGCCGCTCTCAGTTGTCATGTCTGTGAAGAGGTGTACTGCCGAGCTCACGAGGCTACACCACACAGTGTTGAACAGGAAAGTTTGGATGGTGGCAGTTCCGACGTTGATGTGGAGTGCATTGGCGATTGGAGCCAGCGAATTGTAGCTGTCAGCGGGTAGAAGAGCCGTTCCTGAAGCCACTGCAACGCATAAGAAACAGGTGCTGACAACGGTGGTTAGCAGGATTCCTGTCAGCGAGTGAGTTCGGGAGGTTCGCACGGCAATTTTTCCTATTTTTTTGTGGCCGAACCGGTCTATAAAGTAGTTTGTGAACACGGCTGTGATGTAACCTACTCCAATGGTCAGCAAGCTTATGAACTGAAACAATTTTGCTATTAAAACAACTACTCCAAATGAAAAGAACTGATGAGTTACAAGTTTAACCAGTTTTGCTCACCCAACCCATCGCCCATAACGGTCAAGGCTTATTTTTATGATCGCGTTAGTGTCGGTTGGCTTGTTTGGTCCGTAACCCTTGTCTATTGTGCAAAGATGAACTGTTTCTTTTTGGCCCCAAACCATCCCTTCACGCGATTTTGGGGCAAGTATGAATTCGTGGTTTGGCAAACGTATCACGCTTTCGCGGTATTGTCCGTCAAAAAAGTCGCCGAGCTTTCTGGCACTCTGTGGGCTCGAGTGAAAAGCGATGAATGTGTTGCAGAGCGTTAGAACCGCCTGTTCAACCTCTAGTGAGAAGTCTTCAAGGAAGTAGGTGGCCATGACTACTCGAAAGTTTTGCCTTGGTGGAAGCGCAAGTAAAGTTTGAATATGCCATGGGAGAGGTATAAATTTCGCATCGTCAATATAAACGAAAAACGGCTTGTTAGCTGTTTTCAAAACCGCAAAGTAGGTTTGTGCCAAAAGGGTTGCTGCAATAAACTTTTTAGTGCCTTCAGAAATACCCGCTAATTTGACAAGAACAATTTGGTTTTTGTTCAGAATTTCTTCGAAGCTCACGCTTGAATGAGGACAGTCACAAAACATCATAGCGGACTGGTCGTAAGCCAATGCCCTGATCGCAGAGGTTACTGAAGTGCTTATATTTGGGAAAGCTTCTTGCACACCCAAATCCTTCGTCACAGTTTCTCTGACTTTTGCATCAGTTAAAAAGTGGTACAAACGCGAGATTGACGAGTTGCCGGCATTTAATAAAGAGTAAGCTGCGGCGGTAATCGGCTTTTCAGCGGAGTTTCTCCCTATTTTTTCGTAGCTCAAAGCTAAGGATTCGACGAATGCGGAAACAACCAAGTCTCTTTTCGTCACGGGTTCCAACGGGTTTATCTGAACTGACCGTTTCAACTTATGGGATTTAAGCGGATCAATGTAAACCACGCGGTCAGCCAAATTTACTGGAATATGCGACAACACTTTATCAACTAGGTCTCCAACTGGATCAATCACAAGTACACCATGTCGGTTTTCAATGTTTTGCAGGATCAAATGAAGCAGCAGTGTGGTTTTTCCAGCCCCTGGGGCACCAACGATCGAGCAGTTTTCGAACCTTAGCCAATTGACAAAATATTCTTTTCCTGTGTTGTAACGAAGCCCGAAGCTTACGCCCGACTGATCCGCGCCTATATTTCTAAGCAAAGCATAGCCCCCCACGAAATTCCCATTTTGTTTCCTAAAAAAATATTCGCAAGCGAGTTATATAAACTTATTTATCAATGGAAAACACCTCCGTCTTTGAAATTAGGAACAAGATAACCAAGTAGGCCAAAACAGCAGATTAACTTTTTTTACTGTGCATACGAGACCCGTGAACCGTTTTAATTCCATGTTTTGTGGGAATCTTTTGGGTATGCCGTGGTGGTGCTTTATACACGGGAAATGTTACGCCCAGTCCAGAAAAGTCAGATATTCGCTTATGATGCCCCGCCTTCTCGAAAACTGGCTTATTTCGATGTTTTTGCCACAGCTTGCTTTGAGGCATTCAAACCCTCCATTAACCTTTATCCTGCAAGCCTATTTAAACTTTTATCGGTGAAGTGGGATCCGTATTAAAAAGAGGGGAAGATGCGGGTTTACAGAGAGCGTAGAGTAATCAAGCATACCGAATAGTTTAAAACAAGTTTTGAAGCGGGGTTTGCAGAAGGTTATTACCCTTGCCACGTGGACAAATCGTCTCCTAAACCGAATGGCTTAAAAGCCTTTCCTGACAAACATTGAAGTTTTTACCTAAAATTGGCCAGAAGACCCCCAACTTTAGATAGGGGATGAATGGCAAAGCTTAAATATCTTTCAAGACTATTGATGGTTGTGGTCTGCGTGCTGAGAACCTTCAAGTACCGCCTCTACCCAAACGAAGAGCAGGAAACCGTGATGGACGGCCAACTGCGGACGCTGTGCGACCTGTACAACATTTTAAGAAACGAAAAAAGGAAGAAGCCCCTGCCACTGAACAACCTCCGAAAGCTAGCGCTCAAGCACAGAGGAAACGTGCACAGCCAAGCAGCCCAAAACGTCGCCAACAGAGTAAACACCGCCTTCAAAAACTACTTTGAAGGCAGAACACGGTTTCCCAAACACAAAAAAGAAGAAAGGTACAAGTCAATGACTTACCCACAAAGCGGCTTTAGACTCGAAGGAAAAATAGTTAAACGCGGAAAGAGAACTGAGCTAGTCGGTAAGCTATACATTTCAAAAGTCGGTCGGATCCGGATTTTCATGCACAGGCCCGTCGAAGGCAAAGTAAAAACGGTGACGGTGAAGCGGGAGGCGGACGGCTGGTACGCCTGCTTCTGCTGCGAGGCGAATGAACCCCAGAAAAAGCCCATTGAACAGGCAATTGAAAGGATTGTTGGTGGGGATTTGGGCCTCGAAAAGTTTCTGACGCTGGCGGACGGTTCAAGCACGGAGAACCCGCAGTTTCTACGACAAGCCGAAGACAAGATCAAGCGCCTGCAAAAAGCGTTTTCAAGGGCGAAGAAAGGCTCCATAAACCGGAGGCGCCTCGGCGTTCGTTTGGCACGTCTTCACCTGCACGTTGCTCGCCAACGCAGCAACGAGCAAAACCGCATCGTCTCGCTATTGTACGCTAATGTGGACGTGCTTGGCCTCGAAAAGCTACGCGTCGAAAACATGCTTAAGAACCATCGGCTGGCCAAGTCGATTATGGATGCGGCGTGGAGCCAGTTCGTTGGAAAGGCTGAGTTCAAGAGTCACGTGTTAGGCAAGTACTTCATACCCGTGGACCCTTGGGGCACATCGCAGTTCTGCTGGAGGTGCCTGTCATGGGCGCCCAAGCAGTTAGGCGATAGAACTCACGTGTGTCCAGTCTGCGGCGAGGTGCTTCCGCGAGACCAGAACTCGGCGAAAATAGTTAAAACGCTCGTTTTGAGCTATGCCCATGGACGGTGGGTGAATACGCCTGTGGAGCAGAAGCCTCTGCCCTCTTTGCGGCAAGTTTCTGCGGTGAAGCTGGAAGCCCCGGCCTTTAGGTTGGGGAGGACGTCACAGGGTTATGCTCTATATAACTCTATGAAGGAAGTAAACTAATTTGAAACACCATGCTTCTCGCGGCAAACCAGTTAAATCCTCAAAAGGAGGTTTGACCGTCACGAAAAAGAAACTCTTGAAAAAAACGCACTGTTCAAAAAACAAGCGACAAGGTGGCCAAAAAAAGGATGCGATCACCGTAGAAGATAAGTGGCAAATCCGCGTTCATGTTGAAAAGGCAATGCTTGACGAAGGAATAACGTCAGTTCAGGTTCCAAAACGAGTGCGGTTTCTCAAAGACTTTTTGCAGTCCAAACCCCTGAAAAACAGAGGTATAGTTCGGAAAATGCTAAGTGAAGAGCAACTGGCTGAAAAAGGGATACAAGGGCTATATCCAGAACAATTATTCATGTGTGTTGTGGCAATGTTATATGCTGAAACAGCACACGTTCCCCAAATCTAACATCACTAGTGCGCCTTTCAAACAATATATTTCGGGGCACGTTTCTGGAGCTGTTTTAAAACATTGGCTTTGCCTTCGTCAACGCCTTTGGCTCTGGCGAAAAGGATGAAAAACACGGTTTGGAATAAAGAGTTAACATTTCGGACACGAATTTCTCCGTTGAACAGCCCGTCGAAAACAGCTAACATAAATTTTCTTTTTTAAAATGGTTGTGGACCATTATAGATATCCCTTAAAAATAATGAAGAAACCCCGCAAGAAGGTTGTGTTCAAATTTTACTTTAAATCGGTTTACAGTTGTTCTTCTTGCAATAATGAAAACCCGCAACAGCTAAATAATTGGTCTACTAATCCGCTAAGCGCCGCAATAAATTCCGAAACATCACAAGCAACCAGCTCAAGAAACTGGTTGTAGGGTAGAGGGCAATTCATTATGGACTGTCGGGGTTCTTTAGCGTTAAATTTGTGATCTAGCTCACTTTTAAAGTTACGAAAATCACCCCAATTTGATCGGGTGTTAAAGGTTAGAAATAATTTGCGAAGAAGATGGTGCTCCCTCCCAAGTAACTGTTGCCAGGCAAGATAAAATTCTAACATGTTATGGTTCAATTCCTTAATTACTTCGTCAAGGATAAGGGATAAACTCGCAGAGGGAAGTGGATTAAACTGTTTTTCGGTAAAGGCCTTCAATAAAGAACTCACACCCCTCATTTTGGCCACAGCTCTAGTTAATCGCAACAACTCATTTAGGTCTCGTTTTTGGGAGTTGATCTCGACGTTGCCCTCCTTTCGTTGCTTCAAAAGGTGGTTTAAAACGTCATTTGCGAGGTCAACAAAGGTGGAGCTCGCAAAATGCCAAAAGCTTAGCAACTCTAATCCCAAATCCGTGTTTTTGATTTCGTTCTCCCACTCTTTTATATCTTCAAACGTCACATCGCCATAGGGCTTAGTCTGCTCCAAAAACTCCAAAGTTGGCATCTCGAGGTAGATACAACGTTTGTTAGAGTAGTTTTTAGAGGACAAGTTCTTAATCTGTTTGAAGTCCCTCTTTCGGGGTCTTTGTTTTACTACAAAAGCAATTGTTTCCGTGTTTTTTTCACAGAGCAAGTCGCAACCGTAGTCAGGTTCCCTTCTTTTGTCCTCTTTATGAATCCAATTAACCTTATATCCAAGACCACAATAGTAGTATTCTAATAGTCCCTGTAAGGCGTTCTCAGTATTACAGCCGAAGAAATTGGTCACAGCAACCCTCCCCATAATAGATAGTTCAAAGCTATTTAAAGTTTAAATATGCTTGCAATTTGTGTGCGAAAAATTAATTACCACAATCATGTGGTCGGTTATAACACTCATTGAGCGTTTAGAAACGATTAACGGGAGGTCAGTTCAATTTTACACCCACAGTCGGTTCTTAAACTTTTTTCAGCAATAAGTTTGATTTCTGGCCGCGGAAGCGCATTGTGTTTTGCATTTTTTCATTATTCAATTTAGTTTCATTTAAAAACTCTGCGAATCGATAGATCTGTTTACAACTAGATTTTTTTCTAGTACTGCAACAATTGCTGAAACTCGGCGAATTTCAACGGCGCACATGTTTTTTGGATGTGTTTATGACGTGTATTTTTTCATTTTATAGACTACCGTGCCTTTGAACCAGCTGATTTTTTTGTTTCTTGTTTTACTTGAAATTTCATGTAGGTTCACCTTCAATGGTTTTGTCGCGCCACTTTTCCCAACTTTCTTCTTCTTCAGCAGTTTCAACGGCCTTTTTTTTAGTTGGATAAATGCGAAAGCGATAAATGTGGATCAATTTTATTATTAAAAAGATGGGCCCTACTAGAAACCATAAAAATACACTAAATGCTACAAGAAACCTTTTCTTGGAAGATATGCAACATCGTGGCATTTCACCGATGAAAAACAAGGGGATCACCGCAAAGAACGGAAGGATAAAAGCTACTAGATCTTCCAACTTCGCAAAGTCCTAGTTCAGGAGGTTTAGCTTCGAAGAAACCTAGAAAAGTAGATGGTGGTTTCTTTAAACGAGTTGTTGAGAACAAATTGTTGAATGCGTGGATAGCGTTAGAATCACTCTTCTATTTCATTCCAGACTCAGAAACCATACTATGCAACTCTGCTTCTTGCAGTAGAGTATCAACAGTTTAGATCCGACTTTTTAATAATGTCTCAAGCACGAAAAGCACGAAATTATTTGGTGCATCAAGGGCGTTTGCGAGAGGGGGATTTCTATTGTGAGTCAGTTCATTAGTAACGTTCGCATGGTCATCATAAATGCAGCGTCAAATTTGCGAATTATTCAATTGCTCGATGAAAGACCGGTGAGGGAAGAGCTAGATCTGAAAGCACGCTTGATTGTTGGAGCACCATGATTACAACAATCCGGTGCGGGATAAGAAAATATGTTTTGCGTTGTTTCACATTCTATGAATTAATTTTACTGTATGCTTATATTTCCAAGAAGTAGTTAACCCAAAAAGGCGAAAAATTTCAGTTAATCCTAGCTTGAAAATCCTGAAGTAACAAAACAGGTATAAACGGGGTCTCCCCTTCTGGAAGGTTTGAGTGAAAAGACCGTGCCGTGTGCTTGGGCTATGCCTTGTTTTCTTCGTCTTGTTATTGGGATTAAGCACGTTGATTTTAAAGACGGCATCACCGCCCCCCCGTCGGCATTTCGAAGTTTTTTACCCCTTTTGGCAGTCGTATTTCGAGGACTCGGCACATTGGGTGATCGAAACTTAACCCGCAATGAAAACTTTTCGCGTTAATAATGTGGCCAGAATTAACGTTGCGAGCGATTTATTGTTGCAACAAATGGCCAAACACGAACGAAGTTACCGTGCGTTTAATCTTTATATTCTTTGGATACACAATATAATGGGAGCATAACGAACATGGTGGGTTATGAACAGACGATTCAGGACATAATTGATGCTTATGAATCGTTGGTTTGTGGGATTGATAAAACCGCGTTGGAAAACAAAAGTAGAGCATATGGTGGCATAATAAGAGCAGGAAAAGGAAAACTCGTCGAAAGTATTGCAAGAGAGGTCGTGAGGTTGGCGTGGCAGAGATTGGGGAAAGATGCAGATAGAATTGCGATCCCCAAAACAAAGAAAAAAGTCAAGATCCCTCTCAACAAGGGGTATCTAGAAAAAATCAAACACGAAGAAACCCGGGAATTCATCAAGCAAAATCTTGCCAAGTATTATTACCCTCTGGGAAGCGACGTTCAAGTGTTTGTTGATGCCAACTTGATTATGGTAATTGAGTGTAAAGCCTATACTGAAAATGCTATGTTCAAAAGAATTTTAGTCGATTTTACCTTATTACAACACGTATATCCCAAGCTCATTCCCGTACTGCTTCAGTTGGAAAGTCAATTGGGAGGCGATTATTCAACTTTAGTAAAATCGCCATTGGGTAGTCCCTCCACACATGCGCTTTTGTCATATTTCGACGTAGATTTAACAATAATAACTCTCTTGAAGGGGGAAAGGAAGGTTGATAAACCGATCCATAAAAAAGAATTTTACAAACCCTTGACTAGAGAAAGCGTAGAAAGTGCAATTGAAATTATTGCTACACTTTTAGACCGAGTGACATAATTTTTTTAATCGGTTCTCTGCTATTTCACAATATTTTTTCGAAATATCAATCCCCAAAAATTGCCTTTCCATCTCCTTTGCGATAGCTGTTGTAGAGCCAACGCCATTGAAAGGGTCCAAGACAAAATCTCCTTTGAAACTGAAAAGTTTCAATACTCGCCTTACCAGTGCTTCTGGAAACATTGCGGGATGGCCATATTCTTTCATGCGCCGCTCTGGAGCGATGTCCCATTTGGCATAAACCCACTTTTTGAATTCGTCTTCAGTAATATCTGCATTCTTTTTGTCTCCCTTGTGTGTCAAACTGCCTTTGCAGAATACCTCAAGGAATTCCCAAGTGTATTTAAGGTATGGGCTGCTGGGTCTTTTCCAACTGCCCCACGCAGTATATTTACAGCTGTAGTGATGCTTTTCCCACAATATTTCGCCTTTCCATATTAGTTTGTTTTTCATGAAAAAGTCCGAAATTATGTGATGGATTGGAATGTAGTCAGAGAATAAGGGTTGCACATCAACAATAATTCTTCCCCCATATTTTAACACACGTATACATTCTTTGAATATTGCAAACAACTTTTCAAAATATCGCTCCCAACTGACACTGTCTTCAGTCGCCTCATAACTTAATCCAAAATTGTAAGGGGGAGAAGTAAATATTAGATCCACAGAATTTGAAGGAAGCTTTTTAAGAACTTCCTCGCTGTCGCCACAGATTATTCTATTCACAAACTCTGTTGGTATTCTATTCTCTTCTTTGGTGAATTGATTGCCCGCCGCATAAAAATGCGCTCTCCTCTTCAGTATCTTGTGTTGTCGATTTTGAACCTTACGTTCGATATTATAATCAACATAGACCCTTTTTCCGGCTCTTATGCCATAACTTTTTATGCTCTCAATTTGTGTAAGAATATCTAGGAAGATATTTTTTTCTTGTGGGAAATAGTTGTATTTTGCCATCAAAAGAGTTAGGAAGGTACGAAACTTAATAAGGTCAATGGCTTTTAACTTGAAGATTAGTTTATCCCGTTCTGTCATAAAGAAGAAGTTATCCTTCGAAAACTTTGCCTCTAGCTCTTTTATTATGTTCGACTCGGCAACTTGCAAGTCCCTTCCCAATTTAACTTCTATTGATTTGTATTTCGAGTTTATTTCTTCCAAAATTGTTGCTCCTCATAATTATTTGCGACAGTCGATTCGCCTTTAAGCACGAGAGAAAGATACATTGGATCACCCTCTTTTTGACGGTGCAAATTTTTCTGTCCTCCTTGTTAGTCTATGCGGTTAGGAGATATATAAAGTTTTGTTTTCCCGCCAAGAATGAATCGCATAAGAATTAATCTAGACCCTAGACCTCCAGGAACCTCGATAGGGTCTCCAATCGTCCATGAAACTTGGGCAACTGGGTATGTGTTTCGCAGAAAATTCAGGTTTGCGTTCAAGTCTAAAGACCAATCAGACGGGTTGGAGCCGAGGGGAACAACAAGTATTTTCAGCGGCCTTGTTTCGACAACGTCCACTTCAAAAATGCACCTATTATTCGTTTCATCTGTTTCCTCTAACCTGCCAAGCGGATCCACAACCACTTCAATCTCATCATCCAACCCCGTTCTAGTCCAGAAAAGCGCTTTAAAATGCAAAAAGTCCCATCGCCCGGGTAAACCCAGTAATGCAGGCCCGCCTGGAAGGTGGATTGTGTTATCCCTGGGATCTATTGGCACTCCCTCACCGTACGGTCCCGTTTCAAGATACCATTCAGTTCCAAAATTATAGGTGATGTTTATCTCTGCCCATACACGTGTTGTAAAGGTGCTTTGAACAAAAACGCAGAGGGCAGTCGACTTGTTTGCGACCAAGGCCTTTGCGTTCCAAACTACTTGCGCTGGATACGCCATGCCCAAGTTCACCATGTCCCCTTGCGCCGATGGTAAACCATAAGCAACCTTTATTGAAGCAAACAACAGCGCAACCAGAAAAACAGAAACGACTCTTTTCATTTCAACCACGAACTACAATGTTACGTGGGGCATATATAGTTTTTCCTATACCCTTCGTCTCCCCGCTAAAGCAAGGGCGTTTTCTGGCTAGTTTCTATAACTGATTCCGGTTGATCTCATCCATGTTTAACCTGCCTGCACCCGTTTTGGTAATTGACCCTTTTAATTTTTTTTGTGAAATGGGCTTGTGTATCTTCGTTTTTGTTTGGCAGCGACTCTGATCGCGTGTGGATGCAAAATTGATTTGCCAATCTCGAACTGGCCACGATCTTCATCATATATGACAGAACCACGGTACTTCAGCAGGCAACCACCATTGCAGGGTTTCTCTCATGCACCGCACTTTATCAAGTGTTTGTATATGACCTCATCAGTCGTGTCTAGCATCAACACTGCGATCTCAACAGTTACCTTTGGAGGAGCAGGCACAAACACTTTTAGAAACTGCACTCCAACAAACCATCCCATAAACAAAAAAGGTATAATACCCAATATGCCCGCAACAATAAAACATATGGAAGGGAGATTCAAAAACATGATCATTTGCGAAGTTATGCCTACCGAGCAAGTCCATCCGAGTAACGAAAACCACAAGACAAAGTTGCGCTGTTCACGCAGATTCAACACATCACCAACTAAAAAAGGGGTCGCGAAACTAAAAAATGTTTCGGTCTTTAGGAGTCCATTGGCAATCAAAATAACAGATTAGCACAATTGGTTGGGTTCGGCACTCGTCCCTTGACGAAGATAAGGAGATTAAACAATGAAATGTTTAAGGCGCTTCCTGTTTTACAGAAACTTGAAAGCATCCGTCAGGCGAGAAAAAATGTTACTAAAATTAAGACGGTTGTCCTGCTTGTGGTTTCTTGACGCGTTTTTCGTAAGAGTACTCTTCGCCTATTTTGCACTGGTCATAGTCAGCTTTGGAAACGTTGACCGTGTCGCCGTTTGCCATTTCAAAGCTGTAGACTTCTACGGGAAAATAATAAAAGCTGCCTGTTTGGCTCATCAGTTCGTTGCTGGCAAGTCCCGCTTCAAATAAACCAGATCCTTTTCGCACGATTGTGGAAGTCACGTTGACAATCATGTATTTTTTACTGTCAAGCCAGTAGAGAACAACTATTATGGTCGCAACTAGCGCTACGAGAAAAACTAACAATGCGAATGGGTCAGCCATGCAGTTCACCAAAAAACATATTTCTTCCGTCGCTTAAAAAGGTTTTCCCACGGTCTTAGACAACAATGTAGTTCAAGTTATCATCTCTACTGTTTCTGTTCTAATCTTTGCTCCGAAAAGAATAAAAAAGGTTCAAAGAAGAAAAATAAACAAAAAAGCGTGTTTCACTATGCAATATTGCATGTAGTAACAACGATTAGTTCACTCGTAAACAGAAAACTTCAAATTGAGGCGTTCTGTTTACCCGAAACTCTATTACTGGATGTTTTTCTTCGCAGACTTGACAAAAACGAATATAAAACGATTAGAAACAAAACTATGAAGAAAATTGAAACGTATTTGGAATAGGAGAAAAGCGAGCCGAGGTAAGGAACACAAAAAATCAGTTTGCCAATAACGTCTTGTTTTTGAACTATCAGCGGGTCAACCGCGTCGTTTGCGTCGCCTTTCGTGACGTAACCGTCAGGACGTACCTCCACGATTCGGTGTAAAACAGGGTGTAACTGCGTTTTGAACGCTATTATGTCCCCGACCGCATATGTGTTTTGCTTCCACAGCACATTGAAGGAGTTTGACTGTATTGTCGGAGTCATTGAGTCTCCTATAGACACGGAAAGGACTAGGTTTCCCGTAAAAAGTAGCACTGAAAAAACAATTGAAAAAACAAAGTAGCAAATGGCTGTTACGGTGAAAAGCAAACTCAAGTAGTGTTTAACTTTTGACGCTGTTTTTTTCATCTCAAACACTACAAAAACATGAGCAAAAAGACCTATTTAAGTTTTTTCTAGTAGAACGGATTTGACCATCTTGGAAAATTAATGCAACGGTCGCGAGCACGTTCTGAATTTTTAGCGGTATGGCGAATTGTGGCATAGAAAACTGTATATAGCAGAGCTACCTATGTTTTAACTAGAGTGGTGGTTAACGTGGAAAAAAAGTACAGCAATAAGCCTCAACAGTACTCGTGCTCAAAGTGTGGTCTACTATTTAAAACTATGGGCAAACCGAAGACTTGCCCCCGTTGCCACGCTCCTTTAACAAGCTCTTCGCTCCCTTCGTCCGAACCTCAAAAGGAATAAAACGGGTTTAACTATTACAGCAAAAGGTTTAAATTGTTGAAAAGTATATTTTTGAAGGATTAAACGTGAGAGGCAAATAATATGTCCGTTAAACAAAGCCAATTGGAAGCCTTGGCGGCGGAAATTCTAAACTGCAAAAAGTGTGACCTGTATAAAACTCGCAGGAAGGCGGTTCCAGGCGAGGGCAATCCACAAAGCCAGATCATGCTCGTTGGCGAGGCTCCAGGCCACTGGGAAGATGATAAGGGTGAACCGTTTGTTGGTGCTGCTGGAAAATTTCTTGACACTTTATTGACTATTGCAGGCCTTTCGAGGGAAGATGTTTTCATTTGTAATGTTTTGAAGTGCAGACCGCCGGGAAACCGTGAACCAGCACCAAACGAAATTCAAGCTTGCACGCCCTACTTGGATAGGCAAATTAAAATTATCCAACCAAAATTTATCGTCACTTTAGGAAATTATTCCACAGCCTACATTTTTTCAAAAGCTAACCTGTCCTTCGCAGGCATAACGCAGGTGCGTGGAAAAACCTATGAAGCATCAGTTTTAGGCTTATCGGTAACAGTTTTTCCAACTTTTCATCCTGCAGCAGCCCTCTACAACGCCAAATACAAAGAAGAATTAACTAATGATTTTCGAAGGTTGAAAGACAAGCTTGCAAAAAAGGGAATAACCCAATTCTCCCGGCCAACTTGAAGCAGGCGCTCGAAAAAAAGATTCTGTTCCTGAATGAATGGGCGAACCGCCTTCATTATTTGTTTAGTAAGTGGTTGAGACCATCAGCCCCACACGTAACGAAAAGCCAAAGTCGCCCTTTAACCTTGTAAGGCCTGAGTTCAACTTCTAAGTCGTAGTTGTCATAGTCAAATTTGCAGCCGAACTTGTTTTTCTCGTTAGCCTCTGTCAAAACGTTAAAGAACAGTTTTCGAAGGTCAGCGTCTTTACATATAACTCGGAACGTTTTTCTAGGCAGTAGGCCAAGCAGGTTTTCCGCTGTTCGCCACAGAAAGTTTTTTTGCGTGTTAACGTTGCCTTCTCGAAAATATTTTCCTGCTTTGAAAACGCGTCGAACTTTCGCTTCTAAGCTAAGCTCGTTTATGAAATTGTTAAGGTCTTCCTCTTTCGCGTATCGAACGGTCGCGAAGGCGGGGGCGTTGGCTTTTGACCCCGTTTCAAGCAATCGAAAATGCTGAAGGTAAATGTTAAATTTGCCCAAGCGATAAGCCAAATAGTGAGGATCTGATAGGCCGCTGATCAGCAATTTCGCGTAGTTGTCTGGTATCTTCAAACAGTTTTACCTCACCATTAATAGATCATTCGCCTATTTAAGATTTTAGGTAAAAAGAGCAGTCACAACCCAAACCTTATTAAGCGCTTTTCACTTCTCTTTTGTTGGTTGCAAATGGGAAAGAATAAGCCGATTAAACTGAGAACGATTCCCGTGGAAGAAGCAAAACAGATCTTGCACGAATATATAAGGAAGCATCCTGGATCGAAAACAAGCGATTTAATCTTGAAACTTGCACTGGATCCAAAAGTTGTTGTTGAAGCCCTTTCTCAATTGAGTGCTGAAGGAAAAGTGGAGGGAAGAAACATTACCTTTTCA
>Ga0315280_10003557_pt1 | contig 23809 bp, 24 predicted proteins | sample YL17G06_40_MG_FD_203697 | JGI IMG/M metagenome (GOLD analysis project Ga0315280, IMG submission 203697) | Sediment microbial communities from Yellowstone Lake, YNP, Wyoming, USA - YL17G06_40 | ecosystem: Environmental > Aquatic > Freshwater > Lake > Sediment | place: USA: Wyoming | collected... | reverse complement strand
AGTATTTGCCGTCAAGAATGACAAGGCACATGTTGGCTGACGCAGCAGAGGCGTTGATAGTTTACGCTTGGCTTAACAGACACGTCACGTTAGAGGAAAGTGTTGCGATACTAGAAAAGGTCGAAAACCCAGTTGAAGGCCTAAGCAATTTGCTCGTGACGATAAGAAATAGAATTACTTTCCCTTAAGGGCTTTCTCGAGTTCTTTGCCGAATTCTTTGTTCATGTCCCGTGCTTTTTCCAAGGCATTTCGTAAGACCTGCTCGGGCTTCACTTTACCCTTGGTTCGGACATAAATCACCGTGTTTGAAGCCAAAGGATGCGGTACGTCGTAACCTGCCAAATCCGCATCTTCCTCTTCTAAAAGCTTCTTCTGCAGCAAATTACAAAGAGTGTGTCCTGCACCTTCAACTTCAATTTTTAGCTCGTTTGAAGTTTTTTTCAACACATTGACCTTCATCTATCCGGTTCCCCCTTCTATTCTATCAATCCCTTTCCATAGTCGGCTGCTATCTTGCGCCTCTCAACTCTCCCACACTTCGAACAGTGCATGCCTTGCCGCTTCGGTTCAAGTATGTTGCCACAGTTCGAACAAAAAGCGTAAACCACACCTAAATTTTTGTCTTTAGTGGACAAGTGGTAAGTTCTATTCATTTCGCTGATTACCTTAGCCCTTATGATATCGCCCGCCTTGCAGATATCAAACATCGAATCCACATACCTCATCTGGACATCGGAGACATGCAAAATGCCAGTGAAAACACCTGAAATTTCTTCATTGCCGATCTCAAAAATCCGCACACCAGCAGTATCAGTTTGAGCACTTGAAACTTGACCTAGAACCGTGCTCCCAGTAGTAGGAACCTTTGCTCCATGAACCAACTGATAAACTGAAACACGCTTATGAACAAGATCAATCAACTTGCGGCCAATGACCTTAGAATAGATAACCCCGTCCTTCACGTAGGTTCCAGCATCTGGAATAAACTCTTCAATTACCCCTAAACGTTCACCTGGCACAACCAGTTGGCCGCTTTTTTGTTCACTAGACTTTGAACTCATCTAAACTCCCTTCTATCATGATAGCTAATACATCAAACGCTTACGCATTGCCAAACGTAAACATCTAAATGGATATAACTGTACTTTCTACGCCTATCAATAAACCTTTTGATTCGATGGCACATCAAACTATGTTCTAAGGATTTCATCGTTGCTTCTCCTCGTATAGTCGAAGCACCCTTTCAACATATTTTATGTGCATTAAAGCCCGTTCTTGCGCTTGCCCAAACACCCAGCAGCCGGGACAACTTGGAACAAAGGCACTTGTTCCGTCAGAGCCTATTTCTAGGGAAACGGAAATCTTGGTTACCATGGCCTTTTCATCTTCTTTCTATAACATATAGATCAACTATAAACTCATGTCTTCTTCTCGTATGGAAGTTGAACATATGCGGAATTGTCATCATCATAGCGTAAACAGCCTTTATTCTTCCTCCATGTTCTCCGATGAACTTCTCCAAAAAGGAAGAAGGTGAAATCTGCACAGCATTAGCTTTGCTGGTTCTCAACTTCTCAGCAAGCATTCTATCTCCGTGCACGTTTTTGTGAAGAGAATAAACAACTTTCCCCGACGCCAAAGCTTGTTCAAGAAACTTACGGTCAGCGCCTCGTCTCTGCACACCAAAAGGCGGATTTTGCAAAACCGTGTCAAAGCTTCCACAAATAACATTGATGTCTGCGGCAACCCAATGGACTTTGTCCTTCAAACCTGTCATAATTGAATTCTTGAAAGCCACTTTAACGACGGTCTTGTCTATGTCTACGCCTACCACTTCTTTCGCGCCTAAGAAGGCGGCTCCCAGCGCCAGTCTCCCAGTTCCGCAACCTAAGTCCAAAACAGTTTTATCAACAATGTCGTTGTTTGCATAGGCTGCAATGTAAAGCATTGTCGCTGCTACATCGGGCGAAATCGTGTACTGTTCAAGGCTTGCACTGGGTGTCGGATGGGGCGAAAGCTGAGAAAGCAGCATCTCCAGATCTAGCTTTCGAGCAAGCCTTTTTTGCATAGCTCTTCCCAAGACAATCTCCCAACGGCAACCAAAGCCTCATTAACCGTTAAGACTGGCTTCTTAAATCTGGCCGCGTCATCCAGCGATATTCTCGGGCAAGCAGTGTTCACAAAAGCATCCACGCTGGGAAATTCCATAAGCACCTCAGGGGTAATCTCCTTGACAGCGAAAAGATACGCTGTTTTCCCGTTTTCTTCAAGCCTCTCTTTCACCTGTAAAGCTTCCTCAAGCCTTTTCTGCCCCGGTTTGAGGCCGACCAGGACTCCAAAAGTTTTCCCTTTACGGGCTTCTTCTATACACGCCCATCTTTGCTTAAAGATCTTCTCAGCTTCCTTATCCACTGAAAAAGCTGTGTTATCGTAGGGGTCGACAACTATCGTCGGCTTCGAAGTTGAAAGAGCTACGCCTAGAGCGTGAAATTGTCCTCCACCGATGAAAAGGAAAGCCTCGACGTCTTTCGCTATGGATATCGCGTTGCTGTAGTCACAGCCGATCACTTGGGCCGGATAACTTAGGCGTCTAGTGTCGCCTATTGCAACGGTCTTTCCTGCATGAATTAGAATCTCTCTAACTTCGTCTAGATTCTGCACGTGCTGAACTGTTGTGGCTAAACCTATTTTTTGCCATTTTTCCAACATTGGCAACGCTTTTTCGACCGCAGCATTCACGTTCAAGGTTGCTCGGGCTTCAACATAGATTGTCGGCACCCGCTCATACTTCACCAATTTCGAATGTCCATAATGGATTATCACGTCTACTCCTAGGCTTTCAGCTTCAGCTGTTGCCAAGTCGCACGCGCCATAGCATGGGTCTGCAGAAATTATCGGTAGAACGCCGAACTTTTCAATAATTTTCGCTATTCGCGTCGCTTCAGGTTTCAAACCTTCTGGGAATTGGATTAGGACACGTTTTGCTCCAAGCTTGAGGATTTCTCGTTTCACTCTTTCTTCTTCAAAATCAAACTGCTTCATACATACACATCCTAAAGAAGTTACGAAACTTGACTATAGGTTCGAAAAATGGGAGGGAAAGCGCAGCGTTGTCTATTCTGTCCATTCCCAGTCTTGTTTTGGTTTTCGGATTGGATGCCCAAGTGCTCTTTCTTGCTGTTCAGCAAGTTTTTCCAAGATTATTTTCTGTTCTATGCTTGCAACAAGCTTCTTAGTGGCGATTACGGCATCATTGTTTACTGAAATACTGTCAATTCCAACTCTTACGAGAAACTCTGCAAAATCCGGCAGATTTGACGGGCCTTCTCCGCAAATAGATACAGTGGCCCCGTTTTCATGAGCAACTCTGATGAGGTGGGCAATTATTCTTTCAACAGCTGGGTCTCTTTCGTCAAAGTATCCCATTTGTCCCAAACGTTCGGAGTCTCTGTCAATCATGAGTATTCCTTGGGTCATGTCGTTCGAACCTATTGAGAAACCGTCAGCAATCTTTGAAAACTCGTCAGCAAGTATAGCAATCGAGGGTGTTTCCGCCATGAACCACACTTTGAAGTCTTTTGACCTTTCCAATCCTTCTTGCCGCATGATTTCTAAGACTCCTTTAGCCTCCCAGAGAGTGCGCACAACTGGAAGCATTGCCCAGACGTTTTTCAGGCCCCATTCTTTTCGGCATTTAACAATAGCTTGGCACTCAAGTCTGAAGGCTTTTTCATACCATTGGCTTATGTACCGACTGCAACCTCTCCAGCCAAGCATTGGATTAGCTTCGACAATTTCATACTTTTCCCCACCCTTCAGTTCTCTGTATTCATTCGTTTTGAAGTCGCTGAAACGCACTACAACCGGGCGTGGCTGTATGGCTCTTGCAACAGTAGCTATTCCATTTGCAAGCATGTCCACAAATTTCTGACCCTGACCTGTTTCCACAAAATGCAGCGGATGTTCACCGATGTAACTGGCTAGGATAAATTCTATGCGCATTAATCCTATGCCTTCAAAAGGCAAGTCTTTGTACTCTTCAACCTTTTCGGGAACCCCCAGGTTCATGTAGATTTTCGTCGCCGTCACTGGCACTGATTGGAATACGCCTCCACCAACTGAGGTTTGAGTTGCAACAGGTCCAGCGGCGGATGAAAGTTGCTGGGTTAACGTTTTTAGTATGCCTTCATAAACAACTCCGCTTCGTGAATCTACAGTGTATTCTTTTCCAGTAACCATAAGTTGTGTAGCGTTTTCTGTTCCCACAATACATGGTATGCCCAATTCCCGGCTCACGATCGCTGCGTGACATGTTACTCCACCTTTGTCGGTGACTATGGCGCCTGCAAGCTTCATGAAAGGCACATAATCTGGGTTGGTCATGTCTGTGACGAGTATGTCGCCCTTTTGCATGACCTTACCCGCTTCATCGGGGTTTGCAACAACTTTGGCGGTGCCTATGCCGTAGCCCCGCTTGCCCGCAGCAATGCCTTTAACAACAACCTTCAGCGTCTCGGCTGCTTTAGCTTCTTCAGCTTCACCTTTTAGAGGTGTCTGTCCAAGTCTAGTACTCCAGACTGTTTCGGGTCTTGACTGCACAATTAGCATATTAGCTGAAGATTGTATGTCTTTGTCTATTGCCCATTCAATATCCTGGGCTTTTCCATAATGTTGCTCGATGCGTTTGGCCAGTTCTGCAAGTCTGAGGATCTCCTGATCACTTATGCATGGTTGTTCTTGCTTTTCCGGAGGTACTTCTGCGTGAACCGTGTTTCCGGTTTTTGGATCGCGTATATACTGGACCGTTTTCTTAGCGAGCCGTCTTTCAACTATCTTCAAAGATTCCTTGTCAACAACAAAATCGTCTGGGGTAACTGCTCCCGAAACAACGGCTTCACCCAGACCGTAATTGCCTTCAATAACTATTTGGCTAGTATCGCCAGTCACAGGGTTTAAAGTGAATATGACGCCTGCAGCTCTGGAATTCACCATCTTTTGAACTCCAACGCTTATGAAAACTTTTTCATGCGCAAACCCCTTTTCATTGCGATAGAAGATTGCACGCGGAGTATAAAGGCTGGACCAACATTTCACGGTGCTTGCAAGAATGTTGTTTGTACCTCTGACGTTTAGAAAAGTCTCTTGTTGACCAGCAAAAGATGCATCAGGCAGGTCTTCGGCTGTTGCGCTCGATCTCACGGCGACAAAGACATCTTTCATCTTGAGTTTTTTACCCAGTTCTTCATAGGCAGACTTTATTGCCTTTTCAATGTCTTTAGGCATGGAAGTAGCCTCGATCAATTCGCGGATTTTCTTAGAAGCTACTTCATACTGTTTGGGATCATTTAGGTCTGTTACCGTTTCTTTTATGATTTCGTAAATCCTTTCAGATATGCCTGTTTCTTCAATGAATTTCTTGTAAGAGAAGGCTGTTATCGCGAATCCGGGTGGAACTGGTAAGCCAGCATTCATCATCTCGCCCAAGTTCGCGTTTTTCCCCCCGACAGAGGGAATATCTGTTTTCCTTAAACCCTCAAACCATATTACCAAATCTTTCCGCATTTCACTCAACTGGTTTCACCTCTTCAGTTTTCATTTTCTCAACTACTATTCTGCACGGCATAGGAAGTTTTGCACTTCCACGTTTCAAGGATTTCTTGGCAAGTTCAACGGCGTCTGCATTCACGTGGACGCTGATAATTGTTTGGTTGGGTCGTACGCGTGCAGCCGTTCCGATGGGCTTTCCAAAAGATCTGCGCATACCATCAGACAGCCTGTCTGCATGTGCACCAAAGATCATCTTGTTCTCCCTAAGAATTGTGTGCGGGAACGGAAGAACATCCAATCGGTAATTGTTCACAAGTTTCTCCATCAACTGACGGTTTGTTGCCACCCGTGCCGCTTCCAGAGCGTTGTGGCGGATCTGTGCACTCTCCAACGATAAGAGTTTAGCCTCATACTCAAATTCCGCCTTTGTGTCTCCCATGGTAAACTTGGTGATCTTCGGCTGTGGAAAGCCCCTCACAAATTCTCTTCTCGTGTAAGCCTGGCCCTTTACGGCTCTGTAATTTTTCGCGCGCATTTTTATCCCTTTCTGCATACATGACCGTAATATTTAAACATTTAATTGCCTAAGGCCAAAGATACTTTCATGATAATTGATCTATTTTCTGGTCTAGCAATACTTATTTAGAATTCGCATTCTACATGTTTACATTATTTCGTTTCTCGCTTCGACAATTCTATTTATCCTTGCAATCTTTCCCCACCAGCACTTCAGGTCGCGACTCATAAAAAAAGGGGATGAAATGCCTTTCCTAGCAAACAGCAGAATGTTTCCGACTTTCCTCTATCGCTTCAGATTTTCTGCGCTCCGCTTCCAACCAAGCTGGTTCAACTATCCTTCGACTGTCAATATGCCATGGCAAACTCGTGCGGAATCGTTCTTCTCCCTGAGTGAATGAAAACCGCGTAAAATACTTGTAAATTCCCATCGTTTCAAGTATTCTTCTTACAAAAGAATGACTTTTCCTCATCTTCAACTCTATCATTGGTCTTCTCCCAACACAGAAAATGGAAAGCGAATCAATTAGCCATTATACCGTCATCTGACGGCACAAGCATGCAACGATTCTGCCTTAATTCTGTTTCAATGCAAATGGTTAGAAAAGAAACAACCATTGTCCATACAATTTTACATGGAAACTTTTTCTTGTGTATGGTTTCGAGAAGTGGGTTTTTCTGAAAGAGAGATGCTGGCAGGTTATCTTATCTTGAGGCCTTTCCTCTTCTCCTCAGGTGTTTGTTTGAATAGTTGAATGTATGGGATGAGCGATACGATAAGCTTGTTTTCAGCTTTTTTCAGGTGCTCTTGGAATGTTGTCCTTGGCAATCGCCTTTGGTTCGCTATTGTCTGGACATCGGCTTTTCTTGGCAGTCGGTAGTAACCATGACTGTACGCCGTCATAAGGGCGTCCATCTGTTTTTCAGTCAAATCCGAAAACAGCGCGTCCGCTGTAAGCGCTAAAGAACTTGCAATAAAGCCGTCAAAAGGAACCTTACGCAGAACATCAAAAACAAAACCTCTGTCCTCAAGTCTTTGCAGAAATCCCTTCAAATCTCTATGTCTAAAGGCTATGATGCGATAGTATTCCCAGCCTTGTTCATAAACGACGGGTGAAACGTGGAGAAGGTTGAATGCGTCAATGTTTTTGCCGACCGAACTCTCTACGTTGCATTGGCACGTTTTTATGACTATGTGAACCTGCTGGCTGTCAGATGTTTCCCTGACAATTTTGCCGAACTTTGCGAGCTCATTTCTCGCGGTTGAATATTCCTTAGGTGTTCCTGAGATTATCTCAACAACATCATATTCGTCGTTACACCACAGAAACATTTTCAACATTGGCAATTTCTTAGAAATGTTGCAGAATGGACAATCATGCGTTACCTTAAGCACTACTTCATAGAGCGGCATGAAAGAACAAACTGTTTGCAGACTATATCAGTCTTCTCCAGTCACATGACGGTACCAGCTCTTTAAGAGTCCAAGTAACGGATTTTTTGCAAACTTTAGGGCGGTAGCCGTCTGTTTTTGAGCCATGTCTTAGCGAGTTCATCATAGTTTGGAAAGATCTTCTTCAAGATCGGAATGTACATTTGCATTTCTTCTTCTGATAGATATTGGAATTGATATTCTCCCATGTATGGTGAGGGTTCGCCTTCTCTTGTCACAAATTCTATGTGCATGAGGGGATCTCCACGTTTGATTGTTATGGGGCGGCGATCGTTGCTCAAGTTTACAAGCTCCAACGCAAGTCTTCCAACAAATCCGCTGTGAACTTTTGCGGCATTTAGAAATGACAACCCCATTCTTCCATACTTGCTTTTAGCAGTTAAATGGGCTACAATGTTTGGTGGTGTGAAAACGATTTCATGGGAGATCAAATTCTTATGCTCCATATAATGGAGCGTTGTCTCCTCTCTGACTGTTAAGATGTAGCCGTCTCCGTCAAGCAGGTTATAGTCATACGGGTATATGCACTTGTGATTGTCAATAAGTTCCTTCAACTTGTTCTTGCCTAAGATGCACATTCACTAAGACCTCAACTGTTTTCTAGCAATACTGATTCTTTCAAGTTATATACTTTTTTTAAAACGCTTTTTTTATCGATAGAACATGGCTGAGCAGAATCATTTAGTCTTTATTGTCAGTGCCGTTACTGCGCCTGCAAATGAGAATAATGATATTCCGAAAAAAGTCAGCTGAAGAGATTGAGTACTTTGCAAGAGATAACCAGCTAAAGGTGCTGATAAAGTGATTCCAACGTTTTGGCAAAGTGTGATGATGCTGAAGCCGATGCCCGAGAGCCTCGGGGGCAGATTTTCTGCGACGATTGCCATGACTAGGGGCGGAACCATCGATGCTGAAATGCCCAAAGTTCCCACAAAAGCCAACATTGGAAGGTCGCTGGCATAAGATATCGCGATTAAACTCAGAGCCATACAAATCGAACCTGCTACAATGAGCGGTTTTCTTCTACCTAACCGATCTGAGGCCCAGCCGAACAAAGGAACGAAAAACATTGCGAAAATCATGAGAACGATTGCCAAGATACTTGCGTAAAAACGCTCAAGACCTTTGAAAGTGTGAAACAGCTCTGGAGCCCATGTTAAGTACGCTAGAGCCGTGGCTTCGAAAAACAGCCATACCCAAGCTGACTTTCCAAACCTCAACGCTCTTAGCAGCATTTTCAACCTCTTCTATTCTGAAAGATCCAGCCTCACCTTTCAAAGGGCCTTCCCTTACTGTGACTGCAAAAATCAGTGCGCAAGCAAGAGAAACCGCAGTGCCAATGTAGAAAGGGTAGCGCCATCCGAAATTCTGAGCCAAAACAGTGGCAGTTGGGAAAGCGATAATAGTTGCTACAGGCATGTTTGTCCCGTAAATTCCCATGGCTTTGCCCATTTCCTTAGGTGAAAACCATTGCGGAATAATAGTCGGAGCGCCAACGATTAAGAATGCTCCTCCAAGACCAAGAATGAATCTGCCAAGAAGCGCAACTAAAAAAGTGTCTGCCAGAGCCGTTGTAAGACTGCCAACAGCGACAGAAGCAATTGATAGAATGCCAAGTGAACGAAACCCGTACCTGTTCACGATAAACCCGGCTGGCAATGCCAGGAAAATTCCCGGAATCACAACCATAGACATTAACAGACCTGATTGTGCTTGATCAACGGTAAAGTAACGCTGGAAAGTGTCCAAAAGCGGAGGCACAAGTTGAAAAACAAAGGCCCAAACTACAAAAGCGAAAAATGATGCGAACAGCACCACCCATCGATAGTTTGAAATCTTTTGCGGTTCATTTGTTTCTTTCGTTGCCGACGTATCAAAATCCTCCAATGGTTAATTTCTAATTGTTTTGATGATATTAAATCATTAATATCTTTAATCTATTCTATACTGTTTGGCGCCTTTGATCAGTCACAAAGAGGAGCAATTCCATGACCTGTCGATACTGCGAAAAAGATGCAGTTTACAAATGTGCTGTGTGCGGGAGACCGATATGTACGGAACATGTAAGGCTGCGGACACTGTGTACTTCATGCATAAAAAAACACAGACTTGAATACACCATTGGCAAAGCAACATCCGAAGGGGAAAGGAAAACGATTCAAAAGCTTGTCAAACGGTTTTGGGGAGAACTGGAACAGTTAGCTTTTGACAGAAAATTCATTGTTACGGGCCTTCCAGCGTACGTCGCGAAAGCAAAAAACCATGTAGCTGGGTTCGTTTCTTATGCAGAGTCGGAGGACGCCCTCATAATTGTGGCTTTAGGCGTATTACCCGAATATCAGACTTTGGGTATTGGAAAAGAATTAATCAAAGAGGTCGAATGTGAAGCCATGCATATGCATAAGAGAAGAGTGCTTGTTTCGACGTCCAATGACGATTTGCCTGCCTTAGCTTTTTACCAGTCGCTCGGTTTCCAAATTTATGAGGTAAAGCCCAACGTCATAGCTGAGAAGCACCGAGCAGTTTTGCAGGGAATAGGCGGACTGTCAACAAGAGACGAATTAAGACTGCGCAAAACCCTTGGGGAATAAGAGACGTATTAGATAAAATCTGGGATCAACGATTGAAAACTCAAGAATTCCCGTTGAAACCTTGAATGAGGGTCAGAATGTGTTCAGGTTTGAGAAGATAATGGTTTGTTAGTTTTGTTGTCTTCGGATCTTAGCGCGCGCCGTTGAATTGAAAATACGTATGGATGTCTGTTGCTTCAGTTTTTATGATTTGTGGAGTAATTTTCGATTAGATCCTTCTGGATCTGTATCTTTTGAAAATTTCTTGTGATGGAATTCTATATAAGAAGGAAAGTTGATGATGCAATCAGTCTGAAAAAGGCGCACGACAAGGGTTATGTTTATGAGAGATGATAACACGGAATCGGTTAAGGAATTTTATGAAAAAACCGCAAGAGATTATGATAAGGAGTATGAGGAACCTTATTGGAAGCTTTATAGCGAAATTACTTGAGAAAACATAAGACAATTCCTTCCAAGGAGAAGGAATGCGCTTGTTTTGGATGCTGGAGGAGGAACTGGGTATTGGGCTATTAGGTTAGCGAAACACAGCTACAAAGTTGTTCTGACGGATATATCTGAGAACATGTTGAAAGTGGCTAGTGAAAAAATAAGAATGGAAAAATTGGAGGACAAGATTGAAATAAAAAACGTTGACATAAGAGAGATGTCGTGTTTTCCATCTAACAGTTTTGACATGGCGATAGCTGAAGGTGATCCAGTCTCCTATTGTTTGAATGCTGAAAAAGCCGTAAAAGAATTAGCGAGAGTCGTCAAAGAAAATGCGCATCTAGTTGTTTCTGTAGACAGCAAATACACTACGATTAGCAGAATCCTGATTCCCTACATGATTCAGGAAAATTTCTCAGAACAAGCGTTCAATAAACTTTCACAATTTCTCAAAACAGGCATTCTCAAAAGAGACTTTGAGTTCCAAGCGTTTACACCAGAAGAATTGAAAGCCCTCTTTGAAACGTGTGGATTGAAGGTAATCCGAATAATAGGAAAACCAATTCTAACACAGCTAATTCCAACAGAAAAAAGAGACGAAACAATCAAAAACGATTTTACAAAAATGCTCAGGCTAGAGCTAAAATTTTGTGACGCTTCAAGTCTGGTGGGAATCGGTGGGCATCTAGAAATTGTGGGAATCAAGCATCAAATTAGGCGATCAGGCTAAATGTCTAAAATGACTTTTTGGGCTTTTCGTTGTGCCTAAGGCTGACAAGGCACACATCTTAGACATGATTTTTAGGCGCCGGGAGTGGGACTCGAACCCGCGCGGCCCCGAAGGGCCACAGGCTCTCAAGGCCTGCGCATTAATCCACTCTGCCATCCCGGCTCTTTTAAACATTAACGTTGGTGTTTCTTAAAATCTTTTTATTTTGTGCTTCAACAGGTAAACTTTAATTAACCTTCTGGGAGTAGACTTGCTCTGCGAAGAGGTTGCTTTAATGAAGGAGATTCAAAGGAAGCTTTTGTTTGAGATGATGTCAAATTCTAGGCGCAGCGATAGGGAACTTGCGAAGGCTTTGAAGACTTCTCAGCCAACAGTTACGCGTGCACGTCGTTGGCTTGAAATGAACGGCTTCATAGCGGAGTACACGTTGATGCCGAACTTCACCAAAATCGGATTTGAACTAGTGGCTTACACGTTCTTCAAAATACATGCCAACATGACTGAACAAAGTCCTGAGCATTTCAAGAAGAACATTACAGCTTTTTTGAATAAGCATCCGAATGTCGTTAAGGGGGTGCGTGGCGAAGGGATGGGTTCCGACGGAGTTCTTGTTTCTTATCATCCTAACTTTTCAGATTTTGCAAAATTTGTTAGAGAATTAAAAGCTGATGCCGTCGGCATCGAAGTCTTAGGCAGCTTCCTTTCAAGCCTAGGTGAGGAAGGAATTCTGAAAAAACTGACGTTTAAACATTTCAAGGAATATGCTGAAAAAACCATCAAGGAATAGATGCTGTCGCAGATTTCCATGGGTAAAAACCGAAAACCTATTTTAAAGGAAAAATTATCAAATAGAAAATGCACCAAAACAGGGCCGGTAGTCTAGCTCGGTTAGGACATCTGCTTGACGTGCAGAAGGTCGCCGGTTCAAGTCCGGCCCGGCCCACCACAAAGACTTCGTATCAATAAGTTCAGAGTTATTTATTGAATTGACTTGTGAGAATTGTGTTATTAGTTGTTTTAAGTAGTTTTCAAAGGTTTTTGATAGATTGAAGCCTAATTCTTTCGTCTTTGAAACTAATTCTTTGTCCAAATAAAGAACAACATTCCTCTTGTTTGACATTACATTCGCGCCCAGGCGAATGCGAGGGCAAGTTCAACGTTATAGGTTTGGTGTTTGTTGTCTTGAGGCACTCAGGCTGTGCGTATCTTCCTCTTTAGACCAAGACTGCTTATAGTATTGTGATTATGATACGTATTCGCACGAGCGCATGAATTCTAAAAAAAGTGAGTATTGAGTGATGCCTTCCAATTGAGTTACTCAACCGCAGTACACACATTCTCGCCCATCGTGGAGGGATCTAAAGCAGCATGAACTCTTGATACATTTTCATATGTTCTTTGTCCTTCTTCATTCTTGCCTGAAATGTTTCATAGTCCGCTAGACTTTCATACTCTGCCAGCTCAACAGAGGAGCCCACTATGCCTCCAAACGTTTGGGTGTAGAATTTTAATGATTTCAGCTCTTTGAACGCTTTTGGGTTCTTTTTCATGTATTCAAAGAGTCTCTGCACCAAACGACTGTATTCCATCTGCTTTTCAGGTTTGACTACCCATGAAGATATGAAAAGAACAGTCATTCTTCCCGCACTTCCTCTGCCATTACCTAATGTGAAGTTATATTAACAATTTAAGACACGGATCTTTCTTCTTTTGAAAAATCCTCATAATAAATTTCTACATAAGAAAAAATCCAAAAATGGTAGAAAAGTCGTTGCATAGCAACGAAGCGGAAACTTGCAAAGATCCTGATAGCTTCAACGATAACGTACGCACAGTAGTACAACACATAATTGACAAACAACCAGCAACACAAACATCAAATACACAACCAACGAAGCTTCGATGCTAGTATTCTAAAGGGTTCATAGAAAGTGATGGAGTGTTTTTCGGTTTATGTTCGATTTTGGGTATTGATTGTGGTTTCATAACTGTTTTATCAAGTGTGGAACAGCCTAGGTGAACATTCGGGGTTTCAGGTACCTGAACACAGAAGTGAATTAGATGACTGAATGTTCTGTTGAGTCTTCTGTAGAAGTAGTAGTTGACTTGAACGGGAAAAAGCCGATTCGTGTTTTGCATGTTGATGATGAGCCGAGTTTGTTGAGGATAGCTAAACAATGCTTGGAAATGCAAGGCTCATTTCGAGTCGACACAGCGTCCTCTGTGGAAGAAGCATCGGAAAAACTGAAGAAAGAAACATACGATGCTGTGGTTTCTGACTACAAGATGCCCGGCAAAGATGGGCTTGAATTTCTGAAGGAACTGAGGCAGAGCGGCAACACCATTCCGTTTTTGATATTCACTGGAAAAGGTAGAGAAGAAGTTGCTATTAAGGCGTTGAACCTCGGCGCAGATCAATACCTGCACAAAACTGGCGATCCAGAAACTGTTTACTGCGAATTGGCGTATGCAATACGAAGAACAGCAGAACGAAAAAGGGCCGAAACGGCTCTTAAGGCTCTTGGAGAAAAATATAAACGGTTGTTCGAGTCGGCCGTCGAAGGAATTCTCGTCAATGGATCTGACGGGAAAGTATCCTCACTGAATCAGGCAGCAGCAAACATCTTGGGTTACAGCAGTCCAAAAGAGTTGATCGGAAAGCCTGCAGTGGAATTGTATGCCGATCCCGAATCTAGAGCCCGTCTGTTGCAAGAACTCATGGAAAAAGGGTATGTCAAGGAGCGTGAATTAACTTGGAGGAAAAAAGACGGCACACTGATCGAGATCTTGGCCAGTGTCATTGTTCAGAAAGATGAGAAAGGCAACATGTTGCGAACAGAGGGGATAATCAGAGACATTACTGAGAAAAAGAGAGCTGAAGAGGCACTGAGAGAGTCTGAGGAGAAGTTAAGGTCTGTGTTTGATGCAACTATTGATGGCATCGCGTACGTGGATACATCTGGAAAAATCCTAGCAGCAAACAAGAGACTGGTTGAGGAAATGCTAGGCTACAGAATGGATGAGGCCCTTGGAATGAATTTCATGCAGATAGGAAGGATTGACCCCAAAGAGTTTCCAATGGTTCTAAAGGCGATGGAAGAAGTGGTAGCCACTGGAAAACCAGTCAGAAATCTTGAAGTAGCCTTGATAGGAAGATATTGTGGCAGAATTCCAACAGAGATCAGCACGAGCGTTCTGAAGAAAGGAGGCAAAGTTGCCGGTATAATAACTGTCATCAGGGACATAGCAGAACGCAAGAAAGCAGAAGAGACTCTCAGGATTTCAGAAGAAAGATACAGGAGTCTTTTCGAGAACTCAAAAGATCTCATGGTCACGTATGACTTGAAGGGGAACATAACTGCTGTAAACAGGGTCGCCATGGAATATGGCTTTGCAGAAGGCGCCTACAAAGGGAAAAATATGCTGGAGTTTGTTCCTGAAAGAGAGTGGCCAAGAATACGTAAAGAAGCTGAGGAAATTATCCGAGGAAAATACGTTGAAGGTGAGATCGAAATAGACACTCCGAAAGGGAAGAGAATGTTGGAGTATAGATCTTGCCCCATAAGGGAAAGAGAGGAAATTGTTGGCATTTACGCATCATATAAAGATGTCACTGAACGCAAGAAAGCAGAAGACGCTCTAAGAGAATCCGAGGAGAAATACAAGGACTTGTTTGAAAACGCTATGGACGTGATACTCACATTAGACTTGAAAGGAAGCGTTACCGCAGCAAATAGCTCTATTTTGCGTTTTGGCTACAAGAAAGAAGATTTGGTCGGAAAGAACATCCTCGATTTTGTTTCCAAAGAATACTGGCCAACAGTTATGAGGGATTTCTCACAAGTGACTCAAGGAGAACCTGCTAGGAACGAAACCGAAATAGTCGTCCGCACAGGAAAGATGCTTGTGGAATACAACGCGCGTGCTATAGTAAAGGAAAGCAACGTCACTGGAATGCAAATAAATCTAAGAGATGTGACTGAACGCAAAAAAGTGGAAGAGGCGGTGCGCAGCAGTGAAGCAAAGCTGAGAGCCATACTTGCCTCTTCTCCTGAAGCTATCAGCGTGTCTGATTTGAACGCGAAGTTAATTGATTGCAACGAGGCATTCTTGAAGCTGCATGGTTATCTCTCTAAAGAAGAGCTGATTGGGACAAGCTGGTTTGACGTAATTGCCCCCGAGAATCGGTTCAAAATTCGGGACACTATGGGAAAGCTATTGGAACATGGCTATATCAAGAACATGGAATTTGCATTGCTAAAGAAGGGCAGTCAGGAATTTGTAGGAGAGCTGTCAGCAAGTCTTGTCCTTGACTCTTCTGGTAAACCCACATCAATAGTCGTGGTAGCAAGAGATATCACGGAAAGAAAGGAGATGGAAGAGAAACTCAGGGAATCTGAGGGAAGGTTTAGGGACCTGTTCGAAAGCATACAAGACCCTGTTGGCATCTTCATTGGAAGAGAGGGGCGTCTCATAGATTACAACCCAGCATTCAGGAAATTATCCGGATACACGGATGAAGAACTGAAAGACAAGACTTTCTTGGATTTTGTCCTCCCTGACGATCACGCCTTGATTCTGGAAAAATATCAAACAAAATACTCAGAAGAGGAACTTCCCCTCGTATACGAAATAAGAGGAATGAACAAAGAAGGAGAATCTATTCCACTTGAGATCAGCGTGAGCACGTATAAAAGGAAAGGCAGGGTCATCGGCATAGAGGTCATACACAGAAATATCACAGAAAGAAAGAAGATGGAAGAAGAGCTCAGGGAATCTGAGGAAAGGCTTAGGAACTTGTATGAAAGCATACCAGATGCCTTAGGCGTTTACGTTGGAAAAGAAGGGCATCTCATAGACTACAACAAAGCATTCAAGAGATCATTCGGATACTCCCAAGAGGAACTGAAAGACAAAATATTCTTGGATTTTGTTCACCCTGACTATCATGCCATGCTTGTAAAAGAATATAGAACAGAGCATCCGGAAGAGAAACTTCCCTTCAGACGTGAAATAAACCAAATGAACAAAAAAGGAGAAATAATCCCAACCGAAATCAGCGTGGGTCCGTATAAAAGGAAAGGCAGGGTCATCGGCATAGAGGTCGTACATAGAGACATCACTGAACGCAAAAAAGCAGAACAGACGATCTTGGAGAGCCAGAAGAAGTTTGAAAGACTGTTCATGGGCAACCCTGAACCTGCTGTCTACTTAGATCATAACTTCCACATCTTGGACGTTAATCCTCGTTTCACCACACTCTTCGATTATTCTCTGGATGAGGTTAGGGGCAAACACATCAATGACGTGACAGTTCCAAAGGAAAAGATGGAAGAAGCCGAAATGCTAGACAGGAAAGCCACGAAGGGAATTGTCTACCATGATACTGTCAGAAAGAGAAAAAACGGTTCCTTGATTCCAGTCTCGATATCAGCCGCACCTTTAATTGTCAATAATCAGCTTCTTGGTCATGTCGCCGTGTACAAGGACGTCTCTTTACTGAAGAAGACCGAAAGAGAATTAGCCATCATGAATGAGAAGTTGCGGGTCGTTGGGGGATTGACTAGACATGACGTTCGGAACAAGCTCTCAACAATAACTGGAAACATCTACTTGAACAAGAAGAGAATGGCGGATCATCCTGACGTTCTGAGGAGCTATGAGGATATGGAGTCAGCTTGTGAACAGATTGTTAAGATCTTTGATTTCGCCAAAGACTATGAAATGTTGGGCGCCGAGCAACTGACCTACATTGACGTGGAAAACGCTGTTCAGAGAGCTGTTTCACTCTTCTCGGACTTGAAGGGAGTGAAAGTTGCAAATGAATGTCATGGCTTGACCGTCCTGGCTGACTCACTGCTGAGGCAGCTCTACTACAATCTCATCGACAACTCATTGAAATACGGCGAAAAGGTGACCCAGATCAGAATTCACTATGAAAAGACTGAAGGAGACCATCTCAGACTGGTTTACGAAGACGATGGTGTTGGCATCGATCAAACCGCGAAGCCGAGACTCTTCCACGAAGGTTACACTACGGGCAAAGGTTCAGGCTACGGACTCTTTCTGGCAAGAAAGATAATGGAAGTCTACGGTTGGTCCATACAAGAAACGGGTGAACCCAGCAAAGGAGTACGATTTGTTATAACAATACCTAAAACAAATCTAAATAGAAAAGAAAACTATCGAATAGCCTGATTCAGTGTGAACTATTCTAATACCATGAGGTTTACTCTTTCGTAGATTTCTTTCAGCTTCTCAGGGTTGTAGTCAACGTAATGTCTCTCGCGCGTGTGTATAGCGCACATCGGTTAGGACAGTAATCTACGATACAGATAGAACCACATGCGAAAAGCAATAGTCACTTAGTAGTAAAACATAATGCAGCTCTGGCAAGCCCTTTTTCTTTCTGACCAACATCTTTTCGATTTTTATCATATAGCATTCATAATAAGAAAAAAACAACAGAAAAGAAATCGTTGCCTAGCAACGCGCGCGCACTTATAATAATCCCGATAGAGGATCATCTGTTCGGCGAGCTATATCTAGGACTCTCTTTGATTCATTCACAAATTGTTTCTTCATCAATAGGTAGCCAAAAGCAATTAGGGCATCTTTTACGCCCTCGGGTCTCTTGGCATTATTGAAAAACAAATCACGCAGAGTTCTACTGCAAAGTTTAAGAAGCATATCGTCTGAAGGCCCCTGCTCTTCCGTTTCTATTGCCGCGATTAGAAATTCAGTGAGCAATAGTTCATATGCATTCATACTCCAACCAGTTGAGGCGTCAAGATTATCTCGAAATTCGATGGCCTTTGAGAACAGTTCCTTTGCTCTACTAGTACTTCGCGATTTGACATGGATTTTGGCGTGATGTATTAGACAGTTGATCACCCATCGATTTCCTATAGGGTCACCACGATTCCGATCGATCGATCGATCAGTTGTTTCTTGTAGAGACTGTTGAGAATTGTGTTATCAATTGTTTTAAGTGGTTTTCGAAGGTTTTACTGAGATTGAAGCCAAGACTACGTGTCTTTTCAATCAATTCTTTGTCCAAATACAAGACGACGTTTCTTTTGTTTGACATTTGCGTTTGCACCCGAGGGCATGCGAGGGCAAGTTCAATGTTATAAGTTTGGTGTTTTTCTGAAGGTGAAAAAGAGTGAGGTCAGATTGCGCCTTTTCGTTTGTAGACTATGACCTGCGGATATGACGTCTTGACAGCATGGGTTTTGGCATCATGGATACCTGAGAACTGGCAAGCGGTTCCATACCTGTTCTTTTTCGGCCCATCGGGTTCGGGCAAGACTTGGGCATTAGAAGTGCTGAAGGCAATATGTTTTCGACCCTTCCTAGCGGCAAATATGACAATGGCATCGTTGTTCAGAATCATTGAGCGTTGCAAGTTAACACTATTTTTGGATGAAACAGAAGCCTATTTGATGGAAGATAAAAGGGGAATGTTGAACCTACTTAACTCAGGTTATCGAAGGGGGTCACCTGTGGCCAGAACAGGCGATGCGAAACAAGGTTATCCTGTGGAGTTTTTCGACCTTTTCGGGTTCAAAGCATTCGCAGGGACAAAAGAGCTGATCCCAGCATTAAGAAGCCGATGTCTCATATTCAACATGAGCAAAACCGCGAGGCAGGATGTCAGAAGTGAAATTGACGTGAAACAAGCAGAAAACCTGAAGCAGAAACTTCTCTATTACAGGTTAGCGCGCGCGATTCCTATAGAAGCTTTTTTTCTTGGTCGTTTAAATAGGATAAGGCGCGCCTGCCCTCGCGTATGGGTGGTAAATTGACAGAATTCCTAATTGTTATAGAACTGAAAGGCAATAGAACAGAAGCACTGAAGGGTCACATTATCCCCAGAAGGATCACTGCTGATAATGCCCAAGAGGCAATGGCCAAGCCACAACGGGCAAAATATTTGAAGAAGACTTTGAAATAATAGCCATTCAAACTCTGCTGTTTTAAACGCGCGTGGGCAAACCTAATTCATAAGTCTATCGAAGCCTTCTGTCAGTAGGTTAGCAGGGTTTCCGTTTCTTCAAGAACCCACTCGAGGGCCTGCTTAGTTGCATGCCATGCGATATCATCTTTTTCAATGTATGGTCCTTGGGTTAATCTCTCTTTCCTGAGTTTCTCTAATCGTTCTCTGATTTCTTTTTCCGTTCTCGTCTTTGTCATCTCCTTTCTGTTATATGCAAGCTGTTTACCTATTATTTTGTTGCCTTTGGTCTCTCACTTAATCTATAAATATATTCCGCATATCTTGGATAGAATTCGCTGCTATGTCTCGCTAAGGCTAAGTAGTGTTTAGCTCCGATTCGTTCAGCGCGCGCACAGATGAGGAGATTATGAAGCTTCAGAGCTCAGCGTCGACGCTGAAGAATATCGCGAAGTCGCTGATCCTCTATATTACGACAAAACCTTTACTGCCGCCAGCATCCACGGATTCCAGCAAACCGTTCCAAAGATGTTGCTAGTTCCATTGATGTTAGTGGTCGACCTGTATCCTGCAATGATAGTCAGCGGAGCACCCTCAGTACATACAATTTTTTCTTAAAAGCTTAAGCGTGCGCAAAAATTTAATTCCCTATTCTGACTATTTTCGTGTGGTGATTGTGTTGGGCATGGGAAGTGCCAAGAAGAAGCCAATGACTAAAAAGGAAAGAGAAGAGAAAAGAAAAAAGCACAAGGAAAAACGCTCAAAGAAGTAGTCTCAATCGTTGTGCACTATCCATTCTTGGAGAGCTCTTCGAGCTCAACCAAGCCTACCTCTTTTCAATCTCTTAGTTCTTTGCAACCTCTGCTTTTTTAACACCAAGCCATTCCCATGAAAGAATGTTTATCAATTTGACGGCAATCATTAACCTGCCATGAGTGACGATGAACTGGCGGCGATTCGACAAAAGAAACTACGAGAATTCCAAAGAAGACAGGCCACAAGAGAAGACAAGCGTGAAATTCCAAATGCTGATGAAGTATTGAACAAGATTTTCCGGGGGCGAGCCTGGGAAATATTTAGCTCTGCAAGTTGTCAGTTCCCTGATGTTATGGGCAGGGTCAAAGATGTACTCGTGAAACTGGCCTCATCTGGCAAACTAACTGAGGTAGCTGGCGAAGAGCTCTACGTTTTCCTGAGAAAACTAGGCTTAAAAGTCAGACTGAATACCAAGATCAATTATGCAAGCCATGGGCAACTGAAATCACTTGAGGAAAGAATGAAAGAAGAACTACGGAAAACCTGACTAAAACAAGCCAATCTGCTTGTGTCCAAAACGTAGAAAATCACGTCTACCAGTTCCTCTGCAATAGCCTCTTCACTTTTCAACTTGCATAGTGACCACTCCAGTTTTCCTCAGTCTCATTTGTCACAAACCTAGAAGAAAGTTGTCTTCAACTAATGTGCTAAAGCACACGAAAGCCAACCTCTCTCCAGCCTCTTAGTTCTCTCAAGCCTCTCTGTTACGATACCACTATTCAACTACTACCATTGTTCAATTGCCAATCCTTAGAGATCCAAATACAGGAAAATACGGAATCCCATAATAAAGAAGAATAACGGCACAATGATGCCTTAGTGCGTGTGGGGTTTCCGCGCGCTCAGAATCATTCTTTTTGCAAGGGAGTAGAAGAAAGGTTTTTAGCAAGCGCTGAAATATTCCGCACGTCATATTGGAGTTGAGTCAATGTCTCTAGTCGACGTTGTTCTTAGCAGAAGGAGCATTAGACGTTATGAGAAAAAGGAGATTCCCAAAGATGTTTTAGACAAGATTTTTGAGGCAGGTAGGCAGGCTCCATCTGCAGCAAACAAGCAACCGTGGCACTTCATTGTATTGAATGATTCGGAGGTTAAGAAGGAATTGTCTAAAGGGTTGTTTAACAGATTCATCAATGATGCTACAGTTACAGTTGTAGGATGCGCTCATAAGGATCTGATTGCCGGGAAATGGTCAATTATCAGCACTACTATTGCATTACAGAACATGGTTATTGCTGCTTGGGCTTTGGGAGTAGGTTCTTGTTGGGTAGGAGACTTCAATGAAGAAAAAGTCAAGAAACTACTCAACATTCCCGAAAGCTGGAATGTTGTAGCTCTTGTTTCTTTTGGATATCCTGCTGAGAAACCACACCCCGGAAAAAAGAAGTCTATTGAAGAAATAGTAAGCTTCAACAAGTTTAGAGAAGCTTAGACTCGAAGTAAGCAACGTGCAGCGCGCGCGCTAAGCTAGCCTCTACAAAAAATGGAGGGGTCTGTTGGTTGCTGCTGTGCTGGTCTTCTATCTTGCTCTTGATCTGACTCTGGGTTCAAGTAGTGTCCAGAGCCATCCTACGAATTCTTGGAGGTTCTTTGTCTGTATGTAGATGTCTCCCGGACCTGTGATGTTGGTCACTAGGCCTTCTCCACCTAACAGAGTTTCTTTCAGTCCGCCAAATTTGGTGACTTTGTATTTGCACGTATCACTGAAGGCTACCATGTGAAAGTTGTCAACTATCATAGTTTGCCCCGATTTTAGCGTATGCTTGTCTATGGCCCCGAAAGTGTTTATGAAGAGGTTTCCGTTGCCTGTTACTTTTATCATGAATAGGCCTTGACCGAAAAGTCCCTTTGTGAAACCTTCCCACTTGACATCCAAGTCCACATTTTCGGTTGATGCTATATATGCGGCTTTCTGTATAACGTAACCTTGATCTGGTTTGATCTCGAGCATTTCTATATCGCCGACCGGTGCAGAAACAAACGCCACCTCGCCGGGATTCTGACTGGCTGTGTAGTCGTTCACCCAGAAAGATTGTCGCCCAACAATTGACAAACCTATGCTACCTAAAAGGCTCTTTTCTCGTTTCCGCGTGTGCACGTCTATGTTCGGATCCATATACGTCATAGAGCCGGATTCAGCCGTAATTTTCTCGCCTCTCTCTAAGCTCACAACGAGCATCGAATAGGATGGTTTGTATTTGATTTCATACTTCATTTGAGAACCCTCAGTTTGTACAATGCGTTCTAACGTTATTTTTGCTTTTTGCTCGAGGTAACTCCGGCGTTTCTGAAGCCACTAGAGATGTAGAAGACCTTGGAAGTATGCGCCTAGGAAATAACGCGTAATGCAAGGAAATTTTTGCGAGGGGATGCGAGGGCAAGGTTCAACGTTATAAGTTTGGTGCATAGATAGCGCAAAGTCTTTAATTGTGTTTCACTGAGTATTCTGTCAGAGTTGGTTTTGGTATGATGAAAAAACCTCAGGATAAGAAAGCGGTTTTAGACAAGGCAGCTGTTTCCAAGATTTTGAGAACTGTTCCCAGCCACGAAGGATTTCATTTCTTCAAAGCTCCCGGAGATGCTACCGGGAAGGTTGCAACTAACCTAACGGACTTTGGTGAAAAGTTGCGCACAGTAGATATTCGCTCCATCAACTTTCATTTTTCTCGTCAGGACTTTGAGAAGTGGTTGAGAGACATCGTAGGTGATTCAGAGCTTTCTAGAAGGATAGGTAGGATAGGAAAAGAAATTCACGGAGAGAAGCTTAGGAACGAAATTATCCGAATTGTGAGAGGGCGGATAGACGAACTTAAAGGAATGCAAACAAAAACATAGATTACACTCGCAAAGACCGAGCATTCCATGCTCAAGCCTGCCTCTTTTTAACCTTAGTTCTTTGTATCCTCCAAAAAAACAGCAATGTCTTTAAGAGTAGCATTGAAGTCTAATGCTTTGCAGGAGGTTAGGAAATGCCTAAAAGCAAGAAAGAGAAAGCTGCAGGTTTGGAACAGCACAAACAATCGCAAAGAGCTAAGGAAATGAAAAGGAAACAGAGAAAAAAGGTTGCGCTCCCTACAAAGCATACTAAAGGGAAAAAATAGTTAATTAAAGAACACACAAAGACCGCAATAGTCAACCTCTTTGCAGACCTCTTAGTTCTTTCTAACCTCTCTGTTACGATATCACTATTCAACTGCTACACTTATTCACGCTATCATCAATCAGGGTAACGGAATTAGTTTCTAAAATTCTAAATTTCTAAGCGGGGAGAAGAAGTAGAATTTCTAAGATTTTTTCTTGATTAGAATTTGGGAATTAGAAAATCGTAACTGAGGGCATGCGAGGGCACGTTCTGTGTTATAAGTTTGGTGCTCAGAGATTTTCGGCAATCCCCTTTGTGCGCGCGCTCTGTCGATGAACCCTACATCAAAAACATATAATACAACGAACAGGGTAGCGCGCATGCGTGTTCCGAAAATGGCCAAAAATGGTTTTAATTCCCCTTCAAGTTCTAGGAGGGCGGAGGCTGCAAGGAAAACAGGAACTGATGCGAAGCACAAAAATGCCCCCAAATTCCAAAAAAGAAATAAAAACCATTTTACACCAATTTAGGAACAAGCATGCGCGCGATTAACGTATGAAGTTTTATTCGTAGAATATGAGGTTTTGTTCCTCCAAGCTTCCGTGAAGCTTGTGCACTGCGTCATAAACGTCCTGTTCTTTCTTCGCTCCGGTGCAAACGAGGTTCCCGCTTGCGAATATCAGTATGA
>Ga0315280_10003556_pt1 | contig 23811 bp, 21 predicted proteins | sample YL17G06_40_MG_FD_203697 | JGI IMG/M metagenome (GOLD analysis project Ga0315280, IMG submission 203697) | Sediment microbial communities from Yellowstone Lake, YNP, Wyoming, USA - YL17G06_40 | ecosystem: Environmental > Aquatic > Freshwater > Lake > Sediment | place: USA: Wyoming | collected... | reverse complement strand
CGGATTTGCTGTGGCACGTCAGAGAGGAAGCCACATCATACTAGTCAAAGACGAGCGCGCCATCCCGGTCCCAAGACATGATCAGATAAAAAGAGGACTACTGCTCGAGATAATTGCTGAAGCTGGCTTAACTAGGGAAGAGTTCCTCGAGCTCTTGAGATAGATTGAGAAGGCTTACTGCTGTTCCCCATCCCCAGAACGCCGACGAGACGGATGATCCTCCCTTCATCGTTTCCAGTTTGTGGATTATCTCGCTAACCGCGTCAGGCCATTCGTACCAGTAGAAGACCCAATCTAGCTTACGACTCTCGGACGCCAGCTGGCCAGCCCAAGAGTAGATTTCACTTACCGAAACGGAATTGTCTGGTTCAGGTTTCTTTGAGCCAGAGCTGAGATCGGACGCAAGCTTTCCCGTAGCCACATCCCGCATGATAGAATGCGCTGTCGCGGGTATTTCAGCGGGAGAGACGGTTGAAACTACTCCATTGCAGGCCTCCGCAGGCGCAGTTATTCGTGAGGTGGAAATCCTAGCGCAGTTCCTCGCCCGATATTCTTGGATGCATCATCGATGTCACAGATCGAAGTCTATTTCGCAAGGCCTCGTAATCTGCAGTGTCTTACCACTGTTGGGTTGCGTTTCGTCTTGTTCCATTGGGCTATCATGCGTCTGTAGTTTTTGCCAAGTCCTCTCGGCAGCCGTTTCGCCCTTTGAAATCTGGAGAACTCTTTGCCGTCGGGTTTTGCTGATCCTTTAGGACGCCTAGCGGCCACGCGGATGGGAAAATCAGAGCGAGTAGGGAATCATCGGAAAGACGCCTACCAAGAATAGATCTTGGGCAGCAAGACCATATTCGGCAAGTATCCTCTTGGCCGCCCCTTGCAGAGGCTCGCCCCTGTGGGTTGCTTGACAGATCCGAATTGGATTGTCAAGCTAGGGCTCTTTTGTCGTCCCTGCTCTGGGACTCTGCTTGAGCGCTCTAGCGCGATCCGAGATCTCGATCTCAAGTCCAAAGAAAGATTGCCTTGAATGGGCTGACTCTCTCGGAATGGGGTAAGATGTGCTGTAATCGCTGAAGCGCACGCCATCCCCGCATATCTGCATCACCATGCTTCGAGAGGCAGCAAGTCGTTTTGAGGATCGGGGAAAGGCCCCAATTAAACCACGGTTGTTCTGCTCGCCGTGATTCGGCGCGTAACTTGCTAGGGCGAGGAATTTGTTGTCCCCACGATACCTCGTTGATTCACTCAAGCATTTCCGACGAAGCCTCCGATATGAGCATGATGTCACCGATCGTATCCCTTCGGAGTCACACTAGGTGTTCGTCATGCAAATTGCGTAGTACACAAGATCGCCTTGAAGTGTGTACACAAGTCGCCGAATCTGTTGGGTAGCGACCATCGCCGTTCACCTAATGGCGTCTCTGAATCAACTCGTGGTTCACATATAGATCGACGAGCTTTTGTTAGAGGCATGATTGCAGGGGGATTGCTCGCTGGCGGCATGGCCTTGACACAACCTTTTCAGGCTCTGCAAGGCGCTCCCCCATTGGCCTACGCCGCAACCCTGACCCCTATTAGGATCGCGGATATTACGATCGACCCGGCTAGTGTTGCCGGGACTAATCAACTGACTTTGGGTGTGATGGTCGATGACGATTGGCAAGGCTTTGCGAAAGAAAGCGCAAGAAGACAGCTTGCCCAGAAGGCCCGTTTCGGCGTTGTAAGACTCTTCGATTTCAGAAATTACAGCCTTCGTCCGTGCATGCAGTGGAATGAGTCAACAAAAACTGGAACATTCGACTGGACATATATGGATCAGACTATCAACGGGATCTATGAGATCGGAGCTGAACCGATGATTTGTCTAGGCGGATACGGGTCGCATGTTCCACATTTTCCCCCGGGCATGTCAGTCGACCTCGCTACTAAACTACCTTATCCAGATAGCTTTGCAGCCTACGCCTCGGAATGTCTGAAACACTTCGCATCAGTCGGACTGCCCGTCCGACTTTACGAAGTTGTTAATGAACCATGCGACTATTTCGGATCGGACCCAGTTGACTTCTCTAAACTCCAGAATTACATGCTGCTTTTCAACGCAACGGCAGAGGCTATGCGTCGCGAGAATGCTAGTGTGTCAGTCAGTCATGATTTCATAACTAGACAGCCTGTTCTTGACTATTGGCTTGCCAACGGAGGAGCCGATGTGGACCGATTAGATTTCCACAAGTATGACTGTGGCAGTCCAGGGCAATATACAGATGAGCAGATGCTTACTCGGGCCGAAACCACGTATTTCGGTCAGTGGCCAATGGGATACACGATAGAACAGGCACGCGATGTCTGGCTCAAGGCAAGAGGAAAGCTGCTTCCAGTAGTCGATTCTGAATTGAATTTCGATAGTGCTTGGACAAACGGCACTGATCCGAGAATACAGCAAATGGTGGGCGCAGTGTGGAGTGCGCTGGTGCTGAGAATGAGTATCATACATGGCCTACAACAAAGCATTTACTACTGTCTCTCAAGCAGCGCGTCTTACGGGAAGGCGACCCAAACAGGCGGGGCAGGCTTTGGCTTGTCCAACTCAGATACTGAAACGCCTTGGTACCCGTTCTACGTGCACGATATGATCGGCAACAATCTAGCACCTGGGGATCAGCTCGTAATGACGAAGAGTTCGTCCGAGGATATCAGAACCCTTGCCTGGCTTCACGGTGGCATCGTGAACGTGCTTCTCATCTCCAAGTCACCGGTACGAATAAGGGCGAGAATAGTCGGAATCAACGGCCAAATCAAATATCGCAAGATTGACGAGACGATTCCTTGGCAAACACCTGCGGAGCAGACTCGCATTCTCGGCGGCGAAAAAGCTGTCGACTGCAACGGCTATACAGTCACGTTGTTGCAGGCATCACCCTAGCTCATGCAGGTAAGAGATAGGCAAGTACCGACTGATTCAATCACGGACAAAGACATCATCAGAAATCGAGCCTAGGCGGCATAACCGAACTCAATACAGCTCCTCGACTTGCCAGCTGCGAAAACCCGTAAAGAAAAGCTCATGCCCCCCTACACTCTTGTGCAATATCTACTATCGACTTAGCCCTAACATGCCGTTCAGTGACAATGGTCAACTTCCAAGCTTGACATGTCAATTTGATAGGAGAATGCCAAGATTTACACTGGGCCTCGGACCGATCGCATCCGCTGGCCGTACTATCGTGCTACTGAGTCTATGCGAAAGCCAGTTACAAGCTTATTCACATTGCTGCCGTTTCCTTGGTCTCGGTATGACCGCCGATCCCACGAACTTGGATGCATCAAGACAACTCGACCGCGCACGTTGATCCGTCTCGTTTTCAGTAAAAGCGTCCTTCGGCCAAGACTTTGCGCTCGATAGCGCTCGCAATCCCTGAGTTCAGTTCTTGAACCCGAAACACCAACTTTGCAGCTTCTACCGGAATTGGAACCCATGAATCGGTCTTGTATCGAACGCGGCATGCTGCAAGATTCAGCTGGTCCCCCTGATTCTTCCATGTCGTTAACACTTCCTTATTACCCATCCCGGCGTAGTTCATCCCCGCCATTGGTTTTCTCTTAGTAATATCTTGACTGTCGCAAGGGCGTATTCCTTCTCTTCGGACCATGGCGAGGACGGTGGCGAAAATGTCCACGCCCCTCATGAATTGGACATCGAAGTCCGTATTCACGAACACAGTTGGAACCTCAACAAGCGCTCTGCACGGTGGGTAGTTGTGGGTAAACATCCGATGTTCCCCGAGCAATTCTCCATGATCAGATGTGAGAACGACAAGTGTCCTATCCCACACATGGCCTCCTTTGAGCTCATCGACATGCGTAAAGAAATGCTCTTCAAGGTGCTTAGCGGCATTTCGGTATTCTCGTCTAGCATCCATCTTACCTGACCGCAATGCCTGCACGTAGTCTCTTCCGTCCAGAAAATCGTATGGCACCTCATTCTGATGACGAATTCTCCCGTACGGTAAGTGCATTTCCATCATTCTTTCGATCCAAATGAATGGTTCTTTCATCTTGTTCAATTCGATGGGCTTAGACGCAATGCGTTGTCGAAGCACTCTAGAAAGCATCGGGTCTAGTGGATGGTCGTAGAAACAGGAGTTAGGGAACAGGTCCAAGAGAGTTGGGATGCGCCTATCGAGGCTGTCTGAGAATCGTCTGACATTATGATTTATTGCGTTTCGTCCGGTGATTATCGAGGGAATCGATTGCGGAGTGTTCAGAGCCGGGGCCAAGGTTAGAACCAGAGTTCCGGACTCGCTAATGGTCCGTGGGACATGGTCATATCGAAGTGAGTCGGCTATGAGAACCACTGCGTTCAGGAATTCACGCATCTAATACCACTCATCCTTCTGACACATTGTGAATGTACGTGTAATGCATCTCAAGACAGGAGTTTGTTCGATTGGCAGAGGAAGCATCGTGAAAGAGGCGCCCACTTCAGTACTCGCGACCTAGGTTTGATGTTACGAGCAACACACTCCCGTTAGCGTACACGCGATTATGAGTCAGACTATAGTCGTACGCCTCTGCATAGTCACGAGGAGAATGATAAAGAGATGGATATGCTATTCCCGCTACGTTGAAGACCAGAATTCCTCCTCGTGGGAACTTGGAAAAGAGGTCACTCATGGGCGCCTTACCCAGAAGGCTTACCTCGTATTTCCCCGAATAAAGCAGTGTCACTAGCCGGTTCGACACTTTGTAGTCTACCACAATTCCTCCGCTCTTGTAGCGGGCAGCTATGTATTCCCCGACGCTGTAAAGCTGGCTCGTACCAAGCCTAGCATCCTCAACCGTCAACACCGGATCTTGAGCTGATTTCGGATAGTTATGATACAAGTTCCCGAAAGAAGCAAAGATCAAGAGCAACATGACGGATCCCAATAGGATACGATTTCTACCGAGTCTGACAAGGAGACGTTTCGACAGAAACGAAAATGGCAGGAGCAGTCCTACAAAGGTCATGACTAGAGTTCTGATGTCAGAAAATGAGCGCTCTGCGCTCGTCGATGCTCCGATGTAGCTAATCACAGCGATCGTAGTGAACAGCAACAAGGCAATTGCATTCGACCGAACAGCCTGAAGATTCTTTTCCTGTTCTTCTTGCCCCTTCTTCGTCGGGAAAAGCATGATTGCCACGAGGGTAACAGAAAGCAAGAGAAGTGAAAGATATGTAACCGACAGGACGGCTGCATCCTGCGACGTAATATTAAGTGTACGTTCCCAAGGAAAGACCCTTTGTGCGACTGTTCCCGAGAGGACTCCTACGAGGAACCGGTAGAAACCAGACAAAGCAAACGAGCCGTAGAATTTCAGCGACAGCGCGTACGAGTATGCGGAATAGAGCAGGTAGCACAGTGGAATCAATGCATAGAGAACTGTTGTGCTTCTCCTCGCAAGTGTTGAGAAAAGGAAAAAAAAGTGATCAGCAGCAGAATCCCATCGGCCGTTCCAAGCGTGGTGCCAGCAACAAGTAACAGGAGCACGATCGTATAGGATCTACTACTCGCGGCTTTCCCGATAATGACAAAAGCAAGTAAGAGAAGCGTCATCACGATCGAGAGAGCCCCAAATGACCCACGAAGTACACTGCGTTCTGAAAACGAAAATGATATGAGACTGTATCCCACCAGCGGCGCGATGAATTGGACACGACTACCTGCATGCAAGGGCGTCTTGCCCCGCACAAAGCGTAGGAGTATCATCGTGATCATCACAATGCTTCCTCCGTATACAAGCAACGCGATGTATATTGTCAGTGCGTAGGGAACACCTGCGATCTCGGATAGCAAGTATGTGACGAATGGAGCTGCAAAGAAATACGAGTGTTCCTCGCCAAATATCAGGTGGCCCGTTTGGGCATATTGCGCAGATAGGAAGTAAGGCCTCGAGTTCAGAACAAAGATGATGTAATCTGGCCGGAAAAACTCAGCCCGGACCAGCAGAAAGAGCAAGGAGGTCGCCGCCAGGACCGCCAGTACTCGTGTGTCCTTCCTCGAGTGCTCGGCCAGTACGAGCGAGGCCAGGATAATTATAGAAGCTCCGATGACTAGGGCTCTGCTTGCCAGACTCGGAAGACTGTACGATAGGAAAGTGGAGAACACCGTTACTAGAACAAATACCTCCACCGTCCCAGCAGGTAGCAGCATGTTTTGGCGACTAACAATGCGTTGGGTCATTAACCAAGGTTTCCCTCCCAGACTTCTCTGTAAAGGCTAGCCACTCTTCGAGCGACTTCGTCCCAACCCAAAAGCTTTGTGCACCCAGCTTTCGTCCCAATGACTTGCGCTATAAGCCTCGCAAGGACATCGACGTTTATGGGATAGTAGATTTCAAAACAGTTCTCATTGTCAACCCACTGTGACAGAGGCCCGCTGATCACAATACACGGTGTTCCAGCTGCCAAAGCCTCGCCAACGACAATGGCATATGCTTCGAGTCTCGACAACAGGACGAAAACACCTGCCTCGCCATATTTCGCTAACAAGTCCGATCTTGATAGCTCCTCCCAGAATGTGACGCGCCCTGCAACGCCCAAACTATTAGCCTGCTTCACCAAGGGACCTTTGTATGGTCCTTTCCCAACTATCTCGAGACGAAAGAGTCTATCCAACTTCGATAGTGCCTGTATGAGATACTGAATTCCCTTGTATTTCTCGAGTCTGCTGACACACAAGATGAGCTTGTCATCCTTCCTATTCTTCGTCAACTGACTAAACTCGTCCAGATTAATCCCGTTCGGAATGACTCTGATCTTCTCCGGACTAAGGCAAAAACGGGGCATCAAGAGAGACCTTTCATACTCAGAGACGCAAATGATCCTGTCAGCTTTTCTAAAAATATCCGCTGCCAAGAATTTGTAGGGGACATGGAGCAGATTCCTGAAGAACGAATGCCCGCCTCCGTCATAATGCGGGGTTGCAATTAACTTGTTCCCACACTTGGTTTGCGCAGCGTAGAGTAAGGGAAAAGATTGATAGTTGTGAGCATGGACGATGTCATACTTGTTGGATTCCTTACCCAAGTAGCGTTTCAGTTCGCGTGAGAAATAGTAGGCGCGGCTAGGTGCCCACGCATCGAATCGTTTGACCTTGACTCCATTCAATGTCTCCTCTTTCGTCAGCTTCCCGCTCGGATCCGTCGTGAGGACATCGATATCGAAACCCATTCCTGCCATCCTTTCACTGATCTCTCTTACGTGCGTTGGAACGCCGCCGATGTACGGGCGATATCTATGGCAAACCTGAGCTATTTTCAACGTGTCACGCTCGGAAGATGCGCTGTGTGAGTGCTGTCCAGATTTCTTAAATCTCCGACGCCATTTGGCGAAGCCTAAGCAGAGCGCGCGGCTATGTTTCGCAACTGAGAGAATGTGTAACTCCGCGGGACGCGTTTGAACATTTCACTGAGTAATGTGTCGGAGGTTAGTCTTGGGTCTAAGAAGATGTTTACGAAGTCGCCACCAGCGAATAGGATTTCCCATAATTTGAAGAACTCTGTCAAGCTGGATCTTATGAGCGGCAACTGGAAATGATGCCAATAATCAAAGCACACGCAAGGATGATCAGGGCATGAAGTCAACGGTACCTCAGTCACACCGTCTATCAGGGAGACTCCCGTGCCGACATAAGAACTATCATAGAGTCCATTTTGCTGAAGAATACGAAATAGATTCCGGTCATATTTCCTCATCAAATGTGGCGCGCGAAAACCCTTGGGCGTGTAACCAAACTTCTTTCTCATAAGTTCCTGAAAGGATTCCACTTCTCTACGCATCATCTGTTCCCCGACCAGAGAGAATTTGCGTGGATGTGAAAAGCTGTGATTCATTATTTCATGCCCCTCGCTCAATATCTTGCGAGTCAAGTCCGGCCTTTGATTCACAAGGTCTCCTCGCAACGCGAAGCCGGCAATGATGTTGGCCTCTTTCAGTGCTCCCAAGAGGGAGGGCAGTCTTTTCATATCTTCATCGTTCTCACAATCAAAAGAGATGCAGACTAGTCCGCGCCCACTACGTGCGCCACGCACAACAAATCTATCGTGGAGGATGAGGGGCAGTAATGCTCTTAGGACGTGCTTGTGAAGTCGCGCGTCTGTGATATGAATGGTCAAGCTACTGACCTAGCACGACTATTCGTCAATTGATCTACCCAAAAGGGCGGCCTTGCCATATCCGGTGCCGAGATAGACAACTCCCTGCCTTCGGAATTCAGTTGGATCAAGCATTCGAGGCCCATCAAATATCACGCACTGGGGCTTAGCAAGCCGTCTTACGAGCGTGGGAAGAATCGATTTAAAATCCGTGTGAGGAGTCACCAGTATTATGCAGTCTGCACCTCTCAAAGCCTGTTCTATGGATGATGCTTTCTGTGCGCCGTACGTCTCGGAAGCGTAAGGATCGTACACCGACACCGTTGCGCCTGTGTTAAGGAATTCTTTGACAACGAATTCCGCTGGGCTATTGGTCACATCCTCGGTGTCGGCCTTGTAAGCAACTCCCAGAACGGCGACCTTCGCATCCGCAATCGTCACTTCCTTGTCCCGCAGAGAACGCAACAACAGAGTGACTACGTGTTTGCTCATATCACGATTGAGGTTCCTCGCAACACTAAGTAGTTGACTAGGAGCCTCAGGAACAGAATTGATCAGCATGTAAGGATCCTTCGGAAGGCATGGGCCTCCGACGCCCAATCCGGGCTTGTGGATCGACACTCGTGGGTGAGTATTTGCTAGCCTGATAACCTCATTGACATCTGCCCCCAAGCTCTCCGCAATCAATGCTAGGAGGTTCGCGTATGCAATGTTTAGGTCTCGAAATGTGTTCTCGGATACCTTGGCTAGCTCGGCAGTTAGGGCGTCTGTAACAATGACGTTTTTGCAGACCGTTCTGAAGAATTCGGCTGCAATCCTGCCGCTCCGTGGACCAACACCTCCGACAATTCGCACGTTCTCAGCGAACTCTCGCGTAGCTTGCCCCGGAGATAGCCTCTCCGGGCAATACGCCAAGAATATGTCCTCATCCACTTTGTAGCCTAGGTGCTGAATCTCAGCAGCTACAGACTTCGATGTTGCTAGCGGAGGAACAGTGCTCCCGATCAGCACTATCATTCCCTTGTGTGCACCAGCCTTGACTGATGCAAGCGCAGCTTCAAAATTCCTCAGGTCAGGCTTGGTGTTGCGAACCGGAGTTGGCACGCAGATGTCGACTAGATCGCTCGTCCTAATTGCACGTGCAGAGGCATCGCTTATGACCTGGAATGTGCCAGTCTTCAAGCATTCTGTGAGGATCTGTCCGAGTTCGGGTTCTCGAACATAGCACTTGCCCTGCCGTAGAGCCTCTACTTTGTCTGCGTCGATGTCGATTCCAGTTACAGTGAAACCAGCACGCGCACAGATCAGCGCCATAGGCAATCCGATATGCCCCATCCCGAGAACACTCAGGGTCGCGGTCCTTTGCCGGATTCGATCTAGAAGAGAGGATTCCGTGCTCATTCTAAATCGCCTAAATCACGCATGACAGCGTCAACAATCCTTGGTGCTGCTTTTCCGTCGCCGAAAGGCGAACGGTCTGGAAGCGAAGGCGAATTGTCCAAGAGTGACTTGATGATGCTAAGAACATTCTCCTTGCCAGTTCCGGCCACCTTGGTGAACCCGGCCTCGACCGCTTCTGGCCTCTCCGTTGACGAGCGCAACAAGATCACGGGTTTCCTGATCGAAGGTACGGTTGCCTCTTCTTGCAAACCTCCTGAGTCGGTCAGAATGAATCTGGATTTCGTAATCAGGGCAAGGCTGTCGACATATCCAACGGGGGGCAGCAAGCATACGTGAGGCGACTCAGCAAGCTTCTCGTACAACCCAGCTTCTCGAAGTCTCAGCTCAGACCTAGGATGGACAGAAAAAACCACCGGAAACTGCATCTCTAGAAGGACCGAACATAAGCTCTCCAGGATCTCAGGTGAGTCCACGTTTTCTTTTCTGTGAATCGTTGCGAAACAGAATTCCGAAAAAGGCACACGCTTCACCGTTTCTGACACACTTGACGCACGCGGGAGATGCTGGTTCGCTGCATCTATCACAGTATTCCCTGTGACGAGAATCTTCCCGTAAACGTGCTCGTCGAGCAGATTCCGCCTAGACGTTTCTGTGGGCGCGAAAAGGATGTCCGAAACGTGGTCGACCATCCGCCGATTATGCTCTTCGGGCATACGCCAGTCGTAACTTCTAAGCCCGGCCTCGACGTGAGCGATTCGAAGCCCCAACTTCACTCCCGCAAGCGCAGCGGCAAGCATGCTGTTTGTATCGCCTTGGATCAGCAAGATTCGGCAGCCCGAGTCTTCGAGTATTCGCTCCAGTCCCACCATGATCTCCCCGATCTGTGAGGCCGGTTTGTGGTTCTTCAGCTTGAGCTGAGATGTAGGTGCCGGGAGGCCAAGCTCCTCCACAAACCGCATCGACATTTCATAATCATAATGTTGCCCAGTGAGGATGAACGCGAACTTCACTCCTCTTTCCGTCAGCAGTTTGATGACCGGAGACATCTTGATGATCTCGGGTCTTGTGCCGACGATTGTCGCTATTTCCAAGCCGTACGCCCCGGATGAGCAATTAGTAGAGTCAGTTTACGCGAGACGCACGCGTGTGTAACGTTTCGTACACGTCGACTAGTTTGGCAGACATTGTTTCCCAATCTGTTTTCATGGCTCGGGACGCACTTCTTGCGTTCGCCGACAGCCTAAGATGCTGATCGGGATTCTTTGCCATAGAGAGGATCTCTTGCGAAGCTCGAGTTGGACTATCTTCTTCTAAGACGGAGCCGCAGTCGAACATTCTGACCAGTTTCGCCCGGTATGTTCCTGATTCCACAATCAGCGGAACGCCGCACGCCAAAGACTCAAAGAATTTCCAAGGGATTGTCATACGAGGGTTCATTGATTCCTTGCGATTCTGGTAGACCGCCCACGTCAGATCGCTAGCCAATATATATGAGAATGCTTTCCTTCGCGGCACGCGCGGTATGACGATGAAGCCGTTTCCGTTCACTTTCTTGGCTGCTTCACCGAGTTCATACGCCAATGGGCCTTCTCCCACCACAACGTATCGAATCTTCTCGCCCTCTGTGAGGCGCGCTACGGCAAGGAGCAAGTCAAATCTGCAGTCATGCCTGATTGTTCCTACTGAAGAAACTATGAAATCGTCAAGGGGCAGTCCAAGCTGGGTTCGCGCCTCTTTCTTGGAGAGCTTGGGAATGTCACGGTTCCTTGGGCAGTTGTAGATCACTTGCGTCACCGGATTGAATCTACGCAGGTAGGATGCAATAGGATCACTGACAGTGATAATCGCATCAGCGCAACGTAAGCATCTCTCCTCGATGACTCGCATCAGGGAGGCCACCAAGGAATTGAACCATTCATAATACAGACCATATGTGAACTCTCGACAGTCGTATACAAGAGCTGAACACAAACCAAGAGATCTCAAGAGGCAAGCAATCGGCAAGGTATTGATATCATGAGCATGCACTATTGGTCTCTGCCTAAGGCGAATTATCAGTCCAACAGTCTCGAAAATGAGCAAGATCTCGAACAGAATACCCCCCAAAGCAAGCCCGGACTTCGAGAACTTCCTGAGATTCAGGGGATGCAATGATCGCACTGTTATTTCCCCCACTGTCTCCAAAGGTGGGAACTCTTGGTTTCGATCCCAAGCGATTATGTGCACAGAATATCCTGCCTCAATAAGCGCGTCGGCCTCTTGTCTTGCTCTAGGTATGTCTGGTCTCTGAAAGCCTTTCGCGACCAGCATCACGACCGGAGGAACAGATACAGTTGCTCGCATCTTTCGGCTTCAGAACTTCAGTTTCAAATTAAGTCGAAAGAGAAGTAGTACTTGGTCAAAACTTCCTAGGATCGACGTCTTCATGCGACCAAACACATCTTCAGCTTCAGAAAATTCTCACGAATTCTTGTCGGTTTCGTGGAAGCGCTTGTCACTCCGTAAATCGCGTCCTTGTACTTTCCTATGTACTGCATGGCTTGATTGAGATCTACTGCGCCTGATGCCAGAATGTTTATCGCTATTACCTTCGTGTCTGAGGCGACCTGTATCAGATCCGCCTCGATAGCCTGCTTGCTTGCGGCCATCTGGTATCCAAGTGGGTTCACCGGAGTCATGACGTATGCAGGGTAGAGAGCGGACTTGTGCATGTAGTCACACAGATAACTGAAGTTGCGAGTTTCCAGACCAAAGCCGACTCCAAGCCCATCTGCCCAACGATTCAGGCGTTCAATCACCTTGGTAAGGCGGAACGCGATCACAACTTCCGTTAGAACTTCATGTAGCAACACCGCTCTTATTCTCTCTCGGGGAAGGATTTCGAGGTAGGGGGCGATTTCCTTTCTGATCAAGAGTTGAGCCGCCCTCTCTGGCTTCAGCGACAGCGCTGTGGCCAACAAATCAAAAAGCGGTGCACTCTTGAGTGTTGACCCTATGAGTCCTGGCGTACCCTCAATGTTGGCCCTCGCTACATATGATTGCGCGTAGGGGGCGAGGATATAATAGTCCATTGACTCAACGAGAGCCTCGTTGTGTGTCCTCAGATAGGTGAGAAGTTCCAGGTTTGCCGGGTGAGCCGTGAAGGTGAATCCGGTCGCTCCGCCTTCTGCGGCGGCCTCAACTACTCGAGCCTTGTTCTCGACGAACGAGCCTTTCTTGTCCTCTCTAGCCTTTTCCTGGCCGAGATGACTTACGCCGATGAAGGGATTGTCGCCGAGGAGGAGCTCACTGACCATTCGACATATCCACTTTAGCATACATCTCGTTTACGAGTCTCATGGTGTCGGCTACGTTCCTCAGACTCGTCAACGGCTCGGTGTGCGAATTCACGCTGGACAGGAAGTGCATGTCTTCTATTGTATACTCTGGGTCTGCGATATTGACTGGCGGAAAACCTTGATAGTACTGCGGTTTGTACATTAAAAGTTCGTTTTTGTCTGGCAACATCTCATGCGGATCGACGGACTTGGCCTTCAGGCAGTCTTCTGTGACCGTCAGTTGACCTTTCGATCCATGAACCTCGATGCAGGTCTCAGGGACGCGGTATTCAGGGCTAGACCACGTCACTTCCATGCGAATCTTCACGTCATCTTCAGTCCTCAATCGTGCTTCGAAATAGTCGTCGACATCAGTGTGTATCTTCGCACCTCTGCAATCGTCCACCTTGTCCGCACCGAGAAGCCACACCAGCAAGTCGACTAGGTGGATACCTAGATCCAAGAGTACACCTCGAGAAAGGGAGCTGAACCTTCTGGTCGGCGCTGTAATGTCGCCTGATCTCTCATACGCGAATACTTCTTCCACGTCTCCGATGACTTTGTTCCTGACCAACATTCTTGCGTGCCGAAACGGCAGTGCAAATCTTTTTTGGAGACCGACCATGATCACCTCATCATTCCTCGTCTTACCTATTAGTGAGCCGAGTTCGGTCAAGTCAGTCGTGGGAGGCTTCTCCACGAATATGTTCCCAACATGAGCTTCAAGTAGGCTAGACATGATGCTGTAGTGTGACTGCGCGGATGTCGTTACATAGATCACGTCAGGATCCTCTTTCCTCAGCATCTCACCTATCTTTCTGTAGAACCTAATACCCTTGAACAGCCTAGAAGCCCCAAAAGCCACGAGACGGTCGTTATCCACTACGCAGCGGACACAGCGAGGCTCAAGCAGACTTAGGATTGCACTGTGCAGTATTCCCATCTTTCCGAAACCTATCACGGCAACCCGAAGATTTCCCCCCGTGCATTTCGAGAACTCCGTTACTTCGGGTAAGAGATTGAGGTTCGATATCGGCTCGGCCATCACTCTGATGATGACCGCCTATTCTCTCGTTTCATGTTGCATGTGGGGCCTTTCTCATAACACCAGATCAGTCACATTGCTCAGGAATTTCGCGTTCATCGCTTCATCGCTTGGAGCAAGCGCTTCTCTGAGTGCTTAGTCAATACTGATACACTAGCGAGCGTGAAGGCCTGAGTCGCCACAAGGAGTAGCAATACTCCCACCAGGGCCCAGCCTGAATGCCATACATCTCTCGTCAATACGTCCCAGGCCACCCAACCTAGGACCAGCGCGGCTGGAATTATCGAGAGACCTGCCACGCCAGAGTATAGAAGTATGGGGTTGTATCTCCTCGCTAATGTGAATGCTGCGGCCAGTATGGCAAAGCCATGCCTCCACGTGTTAAGCTTCCTCGTGCCGATCCTCGGCCTATAACTTATTGGGACCTCTGTCAGGTTCTCTCTTGACGCTGACTGCGCGGCCAGTTCAATCTCAACCAAGAATCCAGGTTCTTCCAAGTTGTAGCTCTTGGCCTCCTCTGTTTCAAGGAGATACATTCCCGAGCAAACATCTGACGCCCTGACCCCAAAGAGGAGGCTGAATGTCTGACATATCACCCAGTTTCCGAACCTATGGACGTAGGAGATATGCCTCCTATCCCTCACCCCTATCACGTGAGCGTGATGCTCACTGTGATTCAGCAGACGCCAAATGTCCCTCGGGTCGTAGGTGTTATCCCCATCCATGAACACCATATATGGCGTCTCCACGCGTTCCAGAGCAGTCTTCACAGCTCCGGCCTTTCCGGTTCCGTGCTGATAAACCAGCTTGGCGCCATTCGCGTGAGCCATGTGGTCCGTGGTGTCCGCAGAATATCCGTCAACGACCAAGACATTCACGTAACCCTCTGCGTTGACCTCCTTTATGGTCTTGGTTATGGCCTCAGCCTCGTTCAGTGTAGGAATGACGACTGTAACCTTCTCCTTGATGATTCCAGCGAGCACACGGTCAGGCTCGATTCTAACACCTGAACCCCTGCCACGTTCGACCTGCTGATATTCCTCAAGAAATCGGGAGCCCGTCTCGGTAATCTCGTAGGACATCCCTTCCCGAGTCGCAACGCTCCTGACAAGCCCCAGGCTTACCAGCATTGCGACATACTTCTCGAATTTGCTGTCGCCAGTCTCCAGTTTCACGAGGCTGTCTTGCTTCGCGATACTTTGCAGAATCTGGACTGCTTCCTTCTTCGTTTCATCGTCGAATACAGGCTCAGACAACGGTGATGTGGTCAACTGCTTCCACAGCGTGTGATCATTTCTCTTCAGCATTTCCTGGCGGTGCAGTTGGCGAGGTTGGCTCGGACTCGAGGGGCGCGGGCGGAGGCGTTGTTGCCATCGTCCACCCTATCCAAGCGGCGATGACGAGCAGGGCTGCAACTGCAATGAACGCCGTAATCTGCAGAACCATAATCGCGTAAGTGAAGAGGAGCCACGCGTAAACGAGAACTCCAACTATGCTAGCTACGAGAAGCACGGCACCGATTCCTTGATCTTTGCTCATCTTACGTGTTCAGCTCCAATGCGCCAAGGTACGCGATGTACTTGGGATCATGCAGCCATTCCCGTATTCGTAGGGCCCAGCTGAAGACTCCTTTCGGTCTCGCGTATGCCTCAAACATCGCGGCGGCTCTGGCTCTGCCGGCTTTGACGATGCGACTCTGAAAGCGCTCAAGAAGTTTCAGGACGATCCGTAGGACCTGCACCATCAGTCTTGTGTTGGTGATCTTCCCCCTGGCTTTGGCGACCCACAAGGCACATCGGAAAAGCGCCTTCTGCCCAGAATCTAGGTGCCTCCAATTTCCATTTCTGAGACCCCGACGTCGCAATTCAACCAAACTTGGATAAGTGATAGAATCACCACTACGAAGCAGCAAATCACTGATCCAACGTCTGGTAGACGTTGATTTTGCCACTTTGGACGTGGAAAAAGATGGATGCACCAAGACAGCGGCACTCGACCAACGACTTCTGTACATGACGGTAATCGATTGTGAAAGCGTCCACTAGAATACAAACACGCAATTTCTACATAGCTTGTCCTTCAGTCTAGTCGACTAGGAGGCATGACCCGTTACGAGGATGCGTGTAACATCGACAACAGCCTCGCGTGGGTATTCATCGCAAAGTAACATACTTTCCCCACAAAACTACGCCCCCCGGGTTCCAATAGGCTAAAGGAATCAACTTCGAAGGCGTGAGTCTTCTAGAAATTGCGTTGGCAACATTATTACGGAAACCACTCACAACAACATCATAAAGGAAATCCTTTTGGTCCATTGTGACGGATGCGGGGCGAGAGTCTACAATAGCGATAAGTACTGCAGGCTTTGCGGCACGCTGGTCAATCATCCTCCAGTTCTATGGCGAATCCGACGTTGGATTAACCCCGCTTCTCGTCCGCGAACTCTAGAGATTCCTTCTACTCCCCCAAATGGACCAGCGCCGATTGAGAATGGAATGGAAATCGGTACTAGAAAAGTGGCACCTAAAGGTACTGAAAACAACTTCGCAACCAATAGTACAACCACCGTCAACCCCCAGGTGGCCCTAGTGGCCCAGTCTGGGGAACAATTGACCCAAACCGAGCAAACTCACAGACAAAATGCGAAGGTAGAATTGGAGCCAGCCGTCCGGGAAGAAGAGCTACTCATAAAGATGAAAGAATTGGGGAGGAGCAGCCTTCACGTCCAGGTTCGCAAAAAACGAAGACAGCCCTCCACAATCGCGGGCTACACGATGGTTGCCACAGGCATCGTTTCTCTAGCGTTCTCAGTTTATTCATCATCAACCATCCTCGCCTTCATAGGTCTCGGGCTCACATTCTGGGGCGCCCTTCTCCTCTTCGTCAGGCCGCAGGCGTACGTAAGGTCGGATGTCATGGACTCCACCGCGCTCTCCTCGCTGAAGACGATCGACCGTGTCATGACCAGCTTGGGTTATGTCGAGAAAGGCGTCTACATTCCTGCAGGAAATCCTGAGAGAGCGGTCGTCTTCGTTCCCTCTGAACCATTCACGAGGATTCCAAAGGCCCGAGAGATTGAGGATCAGACCTTTATCAGAAATCCCAAGGGTATCGCCATGATTCCTCCTGGGCTCGCATTAGCAACCATGATCGAAAAGCACCTCGGCGTCAATTTCAGCAAATGCAGCCTTGAGACTCTGCGTGAGCGGCTACCGAAACTGCTGGTCGAGGATCTTGAGATGATGCAGGATTTTGATATGCAGGTTGACGGCAACCTTGTGTGCTTCAAGTTCGTTGAGTCGATCTACTCGGGCTTCTGCAACCAGCTCCGTGGCAGCACAAGGGTCACCTGTGCGCTAGGTTGTCCCATCTGCAGCGCCATGGCATGCATGCTCGCCATAGCATCAGGCAAGCCTGTTTCATTCGAAGAGGACAAATTCTCCGCAGACGGGAAGGTACTCGAGTCTTCTTATCGAATCCTCGAGGCTTGAAAGCCCGTTGTGGTTGCCGATAGGTTTCTGGGATCTAAGCCTATGGACGGCGATAGTGGCAATAATACTCCTCGTAACCTCCGAGCTGCTCTCCCCTTACTATGGAAGAACAGGAATCATCATAAACCGGCGTCGGCTACGCCTCGTAGCCCTTACGGTCGCTTTCATCTTCCTAGGCACAGTGGCTTACCGAGTCTACCAAATAGTCGTTAAACCATGATGCTCAGTCTAGGACACGGGAGTCAAACTGCGTTCTAGCGCACGTTTCTTCGCATCGACTACCTCAGCATGCTTCTGGAGTTCGCTGAAATCCTCCAGGAACTCGCGGCCCTTCTCCGTCGCCACATACATCTTCTCATTACCATTGCGGATTTCCAGTAGGCCAAGGTTCACGAGCATGTCCAGGTACTTCTGGAGAAGGTCGAAGCTCAGGTTTCCAAGATACATGATCCTAGTCTTTCGTGAGCCGTTCTTGGCGATCTCGAGGATTCCTGCGGCTATCTCCATCCTGTTCCGGTACGGCCTTCTATGTCCGTTAGCGCGAACCATGCAATCTCGTCTGGCGCCCGAGGGGCGCAGCCAGACTCGGTCTTAAGCTGAAAAGGAACTTGTGGAAGCGTATTCTAGAAGATGTGTCCAGTCGTTGGTTCAGCTGCATATGCGCCCGCGCAACAAAGAACGCAGGCTGTGCGCGGTTTCCATAGGAGATGGGGCTCCCGGGTTTATCCTAAACCTTCCCTTGTCCGTAAGAGATGATCGGGCGAACCCATACCTCTCCAAGAAATTGACCGCCAACGCAATCTCTTCATCAGGCGAATGAACGCGCTTCGCCATCTCCTCCAGCGTATGCCACCGCGCGTCACACGCCGCAGCCCATATGGCGTCAACGAGCGCGAATTGCCGACCAGCGCGAAGCATCTGTGCACCACAACAACGAGACCACGTCTCATCCTACGGATTTGAAGTGATATCGAGTTTCTGTGGTTGCTAGTTGCAATCTCTAAACATAAATCGGAATTGAATCACGAGTCAAGAACGAGCATGGGGACAATTCTATAAAACCCGCGCTTTCATGCCGCGTTTGATGTTTCGCCGCAGATCAGTTGATGTGAACTATAGCTCCGTTGCATTCAAGTGGACGGAAAGACGCGCGTAATCCTTCAGGAACTCGATTCCTTTCTCAGCAACCCGATACATAGTGCCGCCGTACTTCTCGTCTGTGACTTTCAGGATCATTGCGTTCTGCATGAGAAATCCAAGGTACTTTTCGAGCTGGCGGTGGCTCAAGTTTGCTTTGTACATGATATGAGTCTTGAGCGCCCCGTTATGCGCAACATCCAAGATGCTCGCTAAGATTTCTATGCGACTTCGGTTCCCTAATTCTTTAGGTTTCTCTTCTAGAGGAAACACCGGCGAAACACTTGAGTCTTTCAAAACTTCTTCTATCTTATTATCCTTTGTTATTTTTTTCTTGTTTCTATTTCCATTTTTTTGCTGTTTTTTTATTTTTGTTTTTATTCTCGCGTTATCTCTGTAAATGATAAAGGTCAACCTAACACATCGTAATACTACGCATCCGGCTATGTCATGAGTAATGTGAAGCTGGTTTGTTCCAACCGCGACCGAATGGAATGGCTACACTGCTTCAATCGCTCGGCCTGCCAGACAGGTGTAGGAACTGTCTATAGGTCGGAAGGTTGGGCACTTCTGTTGTTCTGAAGATAAGCAGGAAGAGAGGAAAAGAAAGAATTCGGTCAGAAGAAGGTGAGTGTACGATCGCAGACACTTACTTGCGTCTGCGTCGTAGTAGGTATAGCGAGGCTGCTAGCGCTGAGAACGCGACTATGGCTGTGCCGCTGAACTCTGGGATGGGTATCTGGCTTTGTTCTAGGTAGAAATTCTGTACTGCCCCGGCCTGGCCGTCAGACACTGTCAATGAGAGGGTCTGGCTTGTCAGTCCCGGCATGGCGATGGTCAACTTGTAGTCGCCTGGGTTCGAGTAGAACTCGTAGATACCGTCGAACGTGTATTGCGTGAAGCTTGGGCCTGTTCCACTCGCCGGTGCAATGGTGACAGCAGCCCAGCTTATTGTTCTGAACTCATTCGCCCATGTGAACCCTAGTGCCTGGCCTGATACGAAGCCGCGCAGGTCAACCTCGAAGACACCTGAAGCTTCACCGCTCAGGTGTGTTCCTTGGAGTGACCAGACGCCTTGCTGCGCGTATGGGCCGAGGTGGTTCGGTGCCATGCTGTGTCGGAGGAAGCGTGTGTTCAGGGCCGTGTCTTCGGTGAAGCTGATTCCGGATTTGGCTGTCGTGCCTTGGATTATGTGGTATGATTCGCCCATTAAGAGGCCTCCAACTGGTGGATAGTAATTGGGCGCCATGCCTGTGTTGTTCTTGTACCAGTTGACGAAGTCTACTTCAGCCGTCCATCCACCCTGATAATCGGGGAAGCCGGGAATGCCGGTGTTGGCGAATGGGTAAACCGTTTGCCCGATCGGCTGCCAGCGTCCGTAGGTTCCGCGGTAGCAGTCGAGTTCGAAGTCGCAGGAGTACGGCGTGAACACTGGGTCGCCGTAGTAGTCCCCCGTGCGTCTTCCCCCCCGTGGGGGTTGCTGTGGAAGTCCAGCCATGACCACATGAAGAAGCGTCGTGCCGCCTGGAAGGAAGTTGTAACTCTTCAAGCCTGAGCCTGGCTTCGTTAGGCGGCCCTGGTCGATGAACGGGTATAGCGTGGTTCCGTCAGCCGCCATACCAAAACCAGTCGTCGTTGAGTATGCTCCTTCACTGGACATCCATTCAGCGACTAGGCTGCCTGAGTCGTCGAACAATCGGACTCTGGCGGACATGTTACTTGGCGTGCCAGTGATGATATGTTCCTTCTTGAAGAGAACGTCCAACGTAACGTTAACGCCGACGATCAGGTCGATCTTGATGTCAGCAACCTGGCCGGCACGTGCGTATACAGTGAAGTTATTGTCTTGAATGTACCCGTACGTGAAAGCTCTCAAATCATATTGCCCAGTTGCGAAGGCGTTAGGCCAAGTTGCGCGGGAAGTAAATGATGGCCTGGGGCTTCTCGCCGTGGGGAATGCGTACGTGCCGGGAGTGCTTCCTCCAACCCACTGGTCACTCGCTTCTTGGCCAAAGTAGGTCATATTCACATCGTCGGACAAGTCAGGCCTACGGTTGCGTCCTCCACCATCCATTACCGTGCATGTCCGACTTGTAGCCGGAAGCGCCACCTCGCTCAGACATGGTCTACCGCCGACGCCTTGGAAGAGGCCGCTCGTGGAGATTGTAACGGGTAGATGGCCTAGCTCATCGCCAATGTAATCGTACAAGCGATTCTTTGAGAAGAACCCGATATCAATCTCAGATCCTAGACCAACATTGTTCCCCGGCAGCCCGCCTTGATCGTTGCCCCAGACCCACGGTCTGCTCACGCGCGGCCGTTCCCAGTCTATGCTATATACTGTGAGGTTGAACCCTGCGCCGCGATACATGTGATCACTGATATTCCATGGAGTTCCGCTTAGGGTCAGGGAGACTTTGCCTCGAGGAGTCTCCTGAAGGTAGCCTTGAGTTCCCACGTAGGGCGTGTAGGTGCCTGAGGGTATTCCGTAATTCTCACCGGCCCAAGTGTCGTTTATCCCCCAGAACTGAATCGCAGCTCTCCCAGTCTCTATCGCGTGGGCGTTAATGCTGGCAGGATCCAAGTTCTCACCTGAGATGAAAGGTGTTGCGAGCGTGTAGCCTCCCGCCCCAGGCCCGCTGGCATACAGCCCCTTGAAGCCTAAGGCCGTCACGTTGTACGAGTAGACGAGGCCTGCATCATTCATTAGGTACCCGTACAAGAAACCGGCCCCAGTGTCGATAGGATCCTCAACGAGCGAGCCCGGTGTAATCTGGTAGTGAACCGTCTTGTTCACCCAGCTCGATAGGCGCAGGTCGATTGGTAGCGTCACATCTCCAGCCCATTCGTTCGGAGTTACATCGAACCAATATTCCTGGAAGGTTGAACCGTCCAAGGCTGACTGGACATATCGGAAGACCCACGCACGAGCATAATACCTGCCCGCCGTCAACCCACTAATCCAAGTCGCATAAACCTGAGGGACCTCCCCGCTCAAATCCTTCGGGGCACCGTACTCACCCTTAACGCCGAATTCGAAGTGGAACGGGGTCGTCGTGCCGCCAGTAACAAACCAATGCTGCGGAGGACCAACCCCCATCGGATCCGAGGTTAGTGAAGCCAACGATTTTGACTTGGATACACTGCCAACGTAGCCGGTGGCAGCCCCGTACTCGTGCCAAGGGAACGCAATGTTGCTTCCCAGACGTGGGTCGCCGCAATATCCTGCGTGGCCACTGCCAAAGAAGAGGTCTTGTCCACCTGCCACACATGGGAGAGGTGACCAGGTCACCATCTTTGCGCTTGCATCGGGGATATGATTCAGAGTGGGCGCATCGTACAGTTCAATCTTCACGTACAAGTTGTCAGGCCAAGGTTCATCACCGAACTGGTGCTTTGTGAACACGTTACCATGAATCACTGGACCAGGTTGCAGGTAACCATCGAGATGCAACGACTGACCCTTCAGTACCGTCACCCCAGACGCAATAATGGCCTGTGGATAACCAGCCGCTGACGCGTACAAGTCGTAAATACCCGGCGCTAAGCCCTCCACCTCATAGTGGCCTTCGGCTGTTGCGTTAAAGTACCCAACCGCATCAACATTCGGAAGATCAGGTCTCTGTTGCCCAGTGTAAGGGTCAAGACGAGTAGTCATCTTAGCCCAAACTTGGCCAGCCTCTTTCATTGGTAGGCCGTAGAGAGTATCATTGTAGCCCCCATACCGAATAGTCCCGGTAATAATTGCCGGATCAACTTCCCCCTTGACGAGCAGCACCGGCCAGTTCTGTGTGGGAATGAACTGAGTTGGCTCCTCACCTGCGGCTGAAGCTCCCAAGTAACCGCTTCCGCCGTAAAGCATCATCTTGAAGAAGTATCTTCCCGCGACACTGGGTGCAGTCACACCGTTGATTCTCACATAGTACCACTCGTTTGCACTTGTGAAGTTGATGAGCTGATGATTGTAGCCCGGGTTGATAGCGGCGTCCACTCGTATTGCGACTAGCCACCAGTTTGGTGCGTACCGGTCGTACGGTGATAATTTCGTCACGTAGACGTTATCATAAGTATTCGTTAAGGTCGCAACAACTTGGGATGAATCGGGAAGACGAAATTCAGGCGGGACGAGAATTATCAATGCCTCCCAACCTTCGTTGGGTACACCGGAGCAAACTGCAGGAGGAGTAGGAGTAGCAGCAAAAGACGTGCAGGTCGCGTTGATGGCGAATATCAGATCGCCGGTCGAACTCGTCAAAACCGCGCCGAAGGGCGAGTAGCCGTGTCCTTCAAGCTGATACGCACCAACCTGTCCAGGAGGCTTACCGCCCGGATAAGGTGACTGATAGCCCGGCGACAGGTTGACGCTAGCGGTATTCGGGAATCCCGAATACGCATTCTGACCACTCCCAGGCCACACATAACCAATCACACCAGCCACGTGAGGATCAAAATCACTAGAATGATAACGGAACGTTCCGGTTAGGTTTCCTAAAGTGAAGTGTGCCTGGACTGGATATGCTACGGCCATCATACTAACTAGAAATAGTGCAATTGCCGCCAATCCAGTCAATTTCTTATTCATTTTTCAATATCTTCTCTGTTTCGCCGCACGTAGAACACCAAGTAACTAGGTACAGAATGGCGGTTCGGCATGGAACGTATATAAAACAGACTGTTCAATCCCGATACGGTTGGGCAAGTAGCACGTTCGGCACTGGATTTCTGGGATAGTTCGAGCAACTAAAACCAATGACTTATGGCATTTGGCTTCAGCAAATTTAGCCATGCGAACTAACGCGCGCAACGAATGTGAAATTCACGAGCCCCGCCGCCGACGCAAATTCATAGTTCGGGCATAGAGTTTATTGGAACAACGGCCGTGTGAATAGCGCACTTGTGACGCCAATGAAGATTCACGCGAAGCTTTTGGTGGTTTTGCTACTGACAATTTCGGCCTCGCAAGTTTTACTATTCGGGGATCAAGTGCGCATCGCCTCGGCGAACATAACTGTGACGACAATCACGGTGGAAACCTCGAATAGCACAGTTTACGTCGGCGAAAACTTCACCGTGACTGGTCGACTCACGACACAGGATGGTCGAATCCTCGAGGCTTGAAAGCCCGTTGTGGTCGCCGATGTGGCCTTGCACACAACAGACCCACCCGTTGACAAGAATTTCCTTCATATGTTCGATTCTATTTGGCAAAATGCTGTCCCCATTGAAAGAAAAATGCGAGAGCTTAGACCCGCGAGCGTGGTGTCAGTCTAACTCTGACAGCGATTTC
>Ga0315280_10003555_pt1 | contig 23822 bp, 19 predicted proteins | sample YL17G06_40_MG_FD_203697 | JGI IMG/M metagenome (GOLD analysis project Ga0315280, IMG submission 203697) | Sediment microbial communities from Yellowstone Lake, YNP, Wyoming, USA - YL17G06_40 | ecosystem: Environmental > Aquatic > Freshwater > Lake > Sediment | place: USA: Wyoming | collected... | reverse complement strand
CGGCTCAACCTTCCACCCAACATTCCAGCAACTAAGGAATACCCTCACCAGATACCTGCGAACAAAACGCTACAAACACAATCCATTCAAATATTTACGTCAGTGACTATAGCTATGGAAGCGAAGTTGCAGAGGGTTTGTGCGCACCACCGTATACACCTCCCTATGGAAGAACCCCATGTGTGACAACATGCCCAAGGCGTCGTTCCTGTTGTCTGGGTTTCCCCCACCACAATCATTGTGCCGCAAATTCGGTTCAGTATCGGGACATTCTCGATGATACGCTCAAGCATGCTCAAGAACCTCAGCAGTGGGCCCTGCAACGGCAGGAAGTCAGGGATTACGAATCGATACAGGACTTTGACGCGCATTCCCTGTGAACGCAACAGGTCGCTCACGTACCATGCCCCCATCAGGTGAGCATTTCGCCACTTGAGGATTCTCGACCTAACGAGCCTCAGCGGAGGGGAAAACGCATTCGCGTCGTAGACGATCACTTTCCCCCTGGTTCGTGATACTCGAGCTAGCCCTTTCACCACATCAGCCTTCTCGTCGATGTGGTGTAGCGTGTGGCTAAGTACACAATTTGATATGCTTCCGTCCTTGAATGGAATCCTTCGAGCATCAGCAAGCACCGGGGACCAGGGCAGCCCAATTTGCTTTGCCAGTGACCCAGCAAACTTGAGTCTCGACAGATCGATGTCAACGCTGATCACCTGGCATAATTTGCCGAGTACCATTTCGATGTCCCCGTACCCTGAACCAAGGTTCAGTGTATAACCACTCGAAAGCAGACGAAGGAGTTCCCGCATCTTCCTGGCATATCTTACCATGAAAGTGTCATAGCGCAGGAGATGGAAGTAGTAATCGTCGAAATCGCGTGCAAGCCCTGTAGATCGTCTCATGAGGTTCGCTGCCTGGCGAACTCCAAGTTCGATTTCGCGGTTCAATTTCGAAGCCAAGACGAGACCGCCTAGTTGCCTAGCCTTCAAGCTGAGTCAAGACCATATGGCTCCCCAGAACATCCCTCTGCGAGAGCTCTGATAGCCGTCAATGTCATCTCGCTCCTTCATGAGTTGAACATCGGAGCAGCGATGCGATTGTGAGAGAACGCTTGGTAGATCTGTGCTCCTTCTTTGCCAATCTAAGCTACTCTCCTTCAGCATTGAATGCAAGCGAATCGGGGGTACATGTCTTGGCTCAGAGGCGGGAACAGCAATAAGCCCTTTTCCCGTCTGTACCCATCCGCCCAGCCACTCCGAACATTCGATCTCATAACTCAAATCAGAAGTTCCTTAGATTGACTTGATGAGAGTTCACGGACTCACGCCAGCCTCCCCAAACTGAAAGAGGTTGTTCACCAAGGAACACCCGCTGTCTTCTCCCGAGGCGACGTTCTATCTAGCCAAATCTGAGAATTACCGCGGGGTCCAAATCGTACCAAGTACTGGCTCAGCTCCTCTGAGCTACGATGAGTCCACCTCTTTGGTCGCCTATAGCAATAGCGCGAAAACCCGCTAGTTGCAAGGCTTCCAACAAGACGTCTCTCGGTATTCTTGTCAAGTATGAATGGTAGAAGCATATAATCTTGTGGAACTTGGCCAAGACCGGAGCATTCTTCGCGCTAACAATGGCGAACTCGCAGCCCTCGCAATTGACTTTCAGAAGTTTCCTTGTGTCTGGGTGGCATTTCTTTATGGCATCTTCTATAGTGACACTGTCCACTTCGACTTCCTTGTTGGTGCGCCTATACGAGGAGCTCGCATAGGAACGCCCCGTGTCCAAGTATATCGTCGTGCGACCCTCTTGGCCGACCGCACAATTGAAAGTTGCAATTACGTCTTGCATGCCATTCAGAGCAACATTCTTTGAGAGCATTGCGAAAGCTTCTGCGACTGGTTCGTACGCATAGACTCTAGCGCCTTTGGACGCGAAGCAGATAGCACTGTCGCCAGTATACGCCCCAATATCGATCACCTCGTATCCGGCGAGTTTCTGGTCATAGAGCAATTTGAAGAACACCGGGATGGCCGCTGCGTCGAATTTCGGCGCGATGATGAATTTGCATGCATTAACCTCAAGAACCTGACCTAAGCAATCATGCATCGTCAATCGAATCTTTGGACCTCTGCGGGTCAGATTGTCAAAAACCATGTCCCTGATGGCGAAGTAGTTTGGAAGCTGGTCTCTGGTTATCAGAAAGCTATTTCCCCCCCTGAAGCGAGCAACACACTGCCACTTCAGCAACGCCGAGATTAGAATCGAGTACCAATTTCTTGTTGTACGAATCATTTTGACTAGTCCATGAAGACGTGAGAATAGGCTTCCGATCCAATGCCGGCGCAATTCGTTCCGATTGAAGTCCCTGCGAGCGTACGCCTCGCCTAACATGTTGGGGGCCAGCCTCCTCAGGCTCTTCCTCGCATCTATTTGTCACTCCAATATCGAGCCTTTGGTAACACCAGCTTCACACTTTTCGCCATCACACTTTGCGATGAGGTCAGGTGTGAAGTGGGCCATCGCCAATATAAGAGATTCAATGCGCGCACTTTGTGCGTCGCCGTTAGCCTGCAAGTGCTTGTGTTGCTCACTTCAACCTTGATCGCGGAACCCACGGCCTCCACGTTCGGTTCTTCCCCTTCTTCTGTCTCAGCTGATGGCAGTCAGGTGTTGCTACAGGTCGGCATGTCACAAGTTGCATTACAACCCGGGCAGCAACTGAGTCTGGGCAGACTACTCACGGTTCAGAAGCTTTGGCCACAGAGACTTGGAACACACAGGGAAAGTCCCGTAGCAACGTGGGCTTTTGACAACGGATCCATTGAGATCATGTCGCGTCCCGTTCCGAACGGCGTTTTCTTGAACCTTACACTGCAGGTCAACCAGAACTGCTCCTGCGGTACCGACGCAGCCCTAACGATCATTCCCAACCGATTAGCCGACAATGTCGATAGCGTGATCACGAGCACAACACCACTTTCGAAAGTCGCGCCTCCCCAGCAAACTCAAGTTCTCATTGAAGCTATGGACTACGATGCGGTCGAACACTTGTATGGAGTAGCCGCTGCCTTTGTTCTCAAGACCGGCAGTACCTCAGAAATTGTTAGCCTATATCCGTTCACGTCCATATCGTACAACCCCCTTCAGAACGGCGAGATTAACATAGTATTCAGGAAGGGACTCGGAGATCTATCCACTTCGAGCTTTGAGTCTGGAGATTCCAAAAGTATCATGTTCTACATTGGGTCCGCCAACGTCCAAGAAACCACGGGCCACGCGTTCATGGCATTCGCTGACGACGTCGAAGTCGCCTTTCCGGCGAGAAAGTTCGGGAAACCCTTCTTTGCTTACGCGGCTGACGGAGGCTCCTGGGACGACCTACTACGCGAAGCCGAATCGCTCGGATATACGCTCGTATCCAACGACGACGACGATCGTATCCAAACTGGCGGAGGGTATTACTTCTCCATGAGCACCGATGTGATGGACAGAATCACAACGGCCGGGCTGAACTCTGCTCTTGTCCTCCGAAAAGACGGCACAATCAAAACTGCGGGCGGCGGCCTAGTCCGAATGAACCCTAGCGTGCCTGGGGTGCGAAGCTGGTTTAGACGAGATATCGACAGCTTCGTCAATAGGCGTGATTGGTTCTTTGCCGATACGGCAGACGTAGTCCAAGACTTTGACCCGCGACATTCCAACGTCCTCGAAGGCTATATGCAGATTCTTTCCTATGTGAGGTCAACTGGACGAGGAATAGTCTACAACTCATATCATACGCCTCATCTATGGTTAGACTGGCTAGCCGACGGCGCTCTCATAGAAATGCCCACGGGGCAGTACCTCGATCTCGAAGGAACGCGAGACGACTACCTAGCATCCGGCAACTTCTTTGATGTTACAAGAGAGTTCATGCGCATTCACTCGAAGTTCTTCCCTGGAAGAATGACAGTCTGGCAAGACCCCGTGAGCCTGGAGGATTCGACGGTTTTAGATAGTATAGCCTTCTTTCTCATGGAAGGAGCCTCCAGCTTCAGTTTCAGTACCAACAAGATGTCGTGTAGGGTGAAGCCGGGAGAAATCACCAAAGGGGCAAATCTCCTAGCCAAGATGGATTCAATCCGAATGCTTAGTCTAGGATCCATGAGGGCAAGAAGTTTCACCTACGAAGAGCAGAACAGATCTTGGACATTTCAGGCTCTGACTGCTGGGTCTGTCTCTTGGCACGGAAAAGTCGACAGCGTATTCGTAAATGGTGCACCTGTGAATGTGACGTTTGACGGCCAGTCAAGCACATTCTATTTGGTGGCCGGGTCTCAAGTTACACTGCTACCACAGGCCTAGCTGGCCTAGAGTGCGACCCATTCATCGACATGACTTCTCGTCGGCAAAGGGACTACCCACGAAACATGTCGCGAGGCCCTGACGATCGAGTTCTCATCTTGGACGCCCAAGTAGACCTCGACTTCTTCAGCGACCATACAGCTGAGACAAGAGTGCAACTATCTCGTCTTTGGAAAGTAGATCGACAGAATTCGAAGTGTACTTCTTCGGGCGTTTGTTCGAACTCTTGCTTAAAGGAAGCCTCTCAGTCTCTGGCTCAACGACATAGTATTCGTCCGTTTCAATCGCTGTCGATGCCTCGGCCTCTGTCATGAGTTCCTCGTGCATCTTCTCTCCCGGTCCAGCGCCAATCTGTGTGATTTTGATGGTCGAAGGGTCTCTATGGAAAGTTGCCCCAAAGAATTCTCGGCTAGCGTTGGCTAAGTCACCGATTCTAGCGGCCTCCATTCTCAGGACAAGTACTTTCCCTGATTTTGGAAACCGCGCGGCGTGAAGAACCAGGCGGGCCGAATCTCGGGGCAACATTATGAATCTTGTCATGTTAGGATCGGTTACTGTGATTTCGCCGCCTGACCTAACCTGACGTTCAAAAATCAAGACGACGGAGCCCCTGCTACCAACTACATTGCCGAATCTCACCACGGAGAAGATTGGTCTGTCTGTCACCGTGCTCGCCCTGATGGTAAGCTTCTCACCAAGCAGTTTTGTAGCGCCCATTGTGCTTGCAGGATTCACGGCCTTATCCGTGCTTATGAAAACGAGCTTCCGAACCGAATACTTGATGGCATGGTCTATCACATTTTGTGTACCGACTATGTTTGTTGTAATAGCCTCGTATGGATTGGTCTCGCAGAAGTCGACGTGCTTGAGAGCAGCCGCATGGAAGACAAAATCACAACCGCTCATCACCGATTCAACAGTGCGAGCGTCCCTCACGTCTCCGAGCCTGTAAGCTACTTCGGGATGCTTCGCAAAGATGCTCATCGCTTCGAAAAGTCCGTTCTCGTCGTTGCTAAACAGTCGAATCTGTCTGGGCTTATGCTCCAGGAGGGCCGTCGCGAGCTCCAAGCCAACCGAGCCAGTGCCTCCGGTCAAGAGGCAAACTGAGTCTGCGTACATGGAATCTTTGGATTCCGAAATTCCATTCATCGCATCGGTCATGCAATTCGCCTCAGTATGCGCACGATAGACGTGATGTCCTCTGAGGTCATCTGCACATGAAGTGGGAGCGCAAATGCTCGGTCGCCGATGAGCTCAGCGTTTGGACAGCTGACGCCTCTGAACTTGTCGGCGTAGTAGGGCTGCATATGAATAGGTCTGAACATCACGGTGGTCTCTATGCCTTCTCTTTTTAGTGAGTCCATGACGCTCTCCGTGGAGATGCCAACGCTTTTGGACAATTTCACGATATAGGCATACCATGAGCTATATGAGTGGTCATGAATGACCTGAGGCTCAAGCCACGCAAGCTCACGCAGTTTCTCACGGTATATCTGTGAAAGCTCGTTCCTTTTCTCAACGAATTCTCGAAGGTGTTTTAGCTGGCTAAGTCCGATGACTGCGTGGATCTCGCTCATCCGGTAGTTGTACCCTAGGGCAACTATTGGGCCGTGACCCAGTCTTGCTCTTCCGACATTTCTGAACAGGCAGGAGTGCTCGTGGAGTTCTTCTGAATTAGTGGTGATCATTCCTCCTTCTCCGGAGGTCATAACTTTAGTAGGATAGAAGCTAAACGCGCTTCCAAATCCCAACGAACCGCAGCTTCTCCCTCTATACTTGGACCCGTGAGCATGGGCGCTGTCTTCGATCAAGACCAGGTTGTTCTCACGACAGAGCTTGGTTATGGGATCCATATCGCAGGGGTTTCCGGCCACATGGGTAACCATCACTGCCTTGGTTCTCGGGCCTATCGCGCGCTCTATGGTCTCAGCGGAAACATTGAATGTGTCAACTTCGCAGTCAGCCAAGACCGGTTTTGCTCCTACGTAGATTACAGCATTTACTGTTGAGGAGAAAGTATTGGCAGGCACGACAACTTCATCCTCGCGGTTGAGACCAAGCGAGGAAAGTATGGTATGCAATGCAGCCGTCCCTGAGTTTAGGGCTATAGCGTATTTTGTGCCTATGACCCTGCAAAATTTCTGTTCGAAGTCGGCCACGACTTCTCCGGAAGTCAACCATCCGGAACGAAGGACTCGGGACAATCGAGAATTGATTTCTGAGATGTCTGAGTCAGCGAAGTGTGGTCGTCCAACCCTGATTGTTGCGTTTTCGTTGATATTGTTCATTGGGAAGTGGTTGCGATTCAGGGTAGCGCGTGATTTCTGCACTGCCACGGTTGATTACCACGACATCATGATCCGTAAGAACTCATAAAGGGAGCGGTGATTGTGGACTAGATAGCCTTGGGAAATCTTCCAGTTCAGTTTTCACAGTTCTTGATGTTACTTCAGGTTCGATAGATCGACGGCCCGCGAGTAGGCATGCTTGTCACGTAGTAACTCGTTACATAGCCCGAATATCTTGTCGTTCACGCGAGTCATTTCGAACTCTGTCGCACGTTTCCTCGAGTTGTTTGACATCTCCTTTCTTAATCCCTCGTCTGTCAGCAGGCTTTTGAGGCGGTCGGCAAGGGTTTCAACGTCCCCAGGAAGCACTAGAAATCCCTCTGTTCCGTCCCTGACCAACTCTGGTACTCCGCCAACTGCGCTGGCAACGATTGGAAGCCCGGCGGCCATCGCCTCGAGGAGTACATTTGGGCACCCCTCGAACAGGCTTGGAAGGACGAATATGTCCGCAGCTTGGAAGTACTTGGGTACTTCGCTCTGGTGGACCCAACCACAGAAATGTACAGCCGCCCCTAGGTGCATATCAGCAACAACTTCTCTTAATCTTCTCGCATCATTCCCATCCCCCACAAGCAACAGTCTGGAATCGGTAAACTCGCGGTAGATTTGCGCATAGGCCTTCAATAGCGTCGAAATGCCCTTGACGCTTTCTAGTCTCCCGACGTACAGAATAGTCGCCGTCTTGTCGACCCCGACAGGTTCTCGGGAATATGATCGAGCTAGTCCAAACCGTTCTAGGTCCACTCCGTTCGTAACTGTCACTAGCTTGTGTCTTGGACAACCGCTCCGGATCAAAGGCACTTTCATGCACTCGGCCTTCACTACGATCACGGACGCAAATCGAAAAATCACTCTCCACAAGAGCATTCTCACCAGCCGATTTTCCCTGAATACATCGCTTCCTGACGCATGCGCTATTGTTGGCTTTCGAATGAGCGCTCCTATGATACTCGCAATGACCCCATTAGGAAACAAAGTGACACCGTGTACCAACTGAGGCTTTGCCTGGAGAGCTTTGAAGAATGCGGAGATGTAGTAAGTAGTCCTCAGCAGCAAGGTGGGAACGTAAAATACGCGATGAACAAAAAGGCCGTCGGCGCTATCGAGGCTTGGCCAGATTCGATGCGATCGCGTTACCACATGGACTTCAAATCCTCGCTTTGCAAGGTGACGTGCAAGAGCAAGGGCTTGAACTTCAGCTCCTGCTATCCAATGTGGCGGATAGTAGGAAACGAGAAGAACGTAGCTGGGGCGCATCCTTATGCCGCGTTCCTTATCGTTTTCAAAACAGTAGGAATTCGACCTCACCTAGATCACCTTCACGTGGGCACGTCGGCTTAGTCTCGCAAACTGATCTCGACAAGCGGCAATCAGAAAACGTACCCAGGATTGCGACACACACGGTCTCCAAGACCTCCGAGATTCGAAGAAATCACGAAACGATTGATTGCATGGGCTGAGTCTACGAGAGTCCGTCCGTGAGTCCTTGCGTCGCTCGCTTCCATCCAAAATCAGATGCCCCATGGGAAAGAACCGCTCGAAAGGGATCCAAGATCTGTCAGGCAGCTCGTACACACCAATCATAAATCCTTGAATGCTCAAGGGAGTCCAAACCCTGCCAAAAACTTACTTCAATCCATATTCTAGCATAGGGATTGAGAGATCGAGCCCTATCCGCAGTTACGCCAGTGCGGCAGACTTGGCATGTTCGCATGTTCCACAGCCCGCATCAAGCACTGGCGCGCCTCGCGATCTCGCTTGCACTTTCTTGGCGATGAAAGATCGCCATGATCGATGTATATACGAATCTTGGATGTCTTGAACTATTGTCGTATCCTGAGGGGTCATTATAGGGCGGAAGCTCATTTCTCCTTTCGACCATCTGTACCGGCGCTGCACAAGGCGACGAAATGCGTTACCTGCCAAGTAAGACAGTGCCTCCGCATCTAGATTTCTGATATATGGCAACAGCCTTGCCCGAGGCGGGACTCTGCTTTCCGCCGTTTCTATGTCCTCAGCAAGGCAGAATGTAACATTATGTTTCGATATGTGCTTCAGAAGCTTGTTGAACAGCTTTCGATAGTGTCGCGAGGTCATTGAAGGTGAGTGGAGAGCGATGTGCACTACCGGGCAGCCGCTATCATAGTACTCTTGAAAGGCAGCCTTCAAGAAAGCCAAACCAATTCTATTTTCGGGGCTAATCACGCCGCCTATTATCTCCTTTGAGACTGGAACCATGACAAGGTTCATAGTCCCACTCGACTGGTAGTCTAGGTGTGAAACTTTGTAGGGCATACACATGCGTGGGAGCTTTCTCCAGTCGCAATTCACAGAAGCGAAGCCTGGGCACGGGGAGCAGTCATGAGAAAAGCCGAGTTCAACAAGCGCTCTTACTGTATTATTATCTACGGACCATTTGCCGGCGACAAAACTCTTAGGTGTTACGCCTACTATTTCGTCAATAATCTCCTTCCCTGCTGATATCATAGCCTTTTGCTCCAGGAAATCATAATCTCTCAGAGCTCGAAACCCACCGAGGCTCCTTTTCCTCAGATGAGAATCCTCGGGATGAATGTGGAGTCCAATACCATTGTCTCCAAGATCCAGTCCCTTGATAGTCTCGACCACTTCCGGCATGATCATCAGCGATACTCTTGCATCAAACTCCTTTGCAATACGAATGCAACATTCAAGCCCTTCTAAAGCCCCCTTCCTCTCTTGCCTGTCAAACACTACTGAATTCGCAGCATAGCCAAATTCTACATGACATGAGATTACAACTTTCACCGACCGTCTCACTTCCTGGACCTTGCCCGCATAATACGCTTGTTCGGCGATTTACCTAGCGTTCGAAGAAGCACTCCCTCAAGGTTCCCTTGCTCAGAGAGTCCAAGCCCTGTCCTACCCCCCACACCAATCGCTACAATGACTTTGGCCATGGCGTCAATCGACATGAGCTCAGTCAATACTCCATTGAGATCGCTTCCGTCTAGCCGAAGGACGTAGGTAGTAGTATCTGAGCCAAAGACCTTCGAGGCTGCCCACTGGCAGCACTATGATCAGCACCAACAGTATCACGACCCAAACAGATCTTACACACTTCAGTGATTTGAGTACCGCTCTGAAACCTTCCAGCTTCTTTCCACTTAGACCTAGGTACAACCCCAGGTTCGCTAGCTTCTTAGCGTAAACTTCCGGACACAGACGTTCGGCGTCATACCCATAGTCGTCCAGAAACTCGCGTATCCTAAGAACATAGCTGTCCTTGTTCCTCACCCACGAACGAGGGTCATACGAAAGACTCGGATGATCCTTGTGAACCAGATAGAGAGCCTTAGGAAAGTAGTATGCCTTAACTTCACGATGCAATTTCAACATCGACTGAATGCCCAAAAGCCTCTCGCGGCCGAGCCTGGTGTCCCTTGCGCCCCAGAAGTCTCCCCTTGCGCAAAGGAAGCCTTCGTAGGACACGAAGCCCTGGGTAAGCCCTGATCCATAGGGCCTGCCCGTCACCGCGTCGACACAGTCAAACCATATCATCTTCACCCCCATTGGACTGAGTCTGTCCAAAGATTCTACTGTCGTCCTAAGAGCGCCTGGAAGAAGCTCGTCATCATCATCCAGGAAGCAGACATAGTCACCTTTCGTGAGGTCAAGTCCTCTTTTCCGGGCTGCGAACATTCCCATGTTCTCACTCAATCTAGAATAACATAGCCTAGGGTCAGCGAATGCCCCTAACACTTCTTTCGTATTGTCTGTTGACCCGTCGTCGACCACTACTAGCTGGAAGTCTGCGAAATCCTGGCGAAGCACGCTCGAAATAGCTCGCGGCAGCATATGAGCCCTATTGCAAGTCGGGATGATTATGGTGATACGAGGCCGTTCAAGTCGATGTGGCGAATACACGCCCGTCGGTCTCAACTAGGTGTTCCTGCCTATCCGTTCGAGTGAGATGTCACAAATGGTCCCGAAACGGCTTCTTACCGTTTTCGATGTATTCATGCGGTCAGAATGGGATTGCATCGGTACGCTGCAGATCAGTTCTGCGTTATCCTCGAATACGAGCCCAGATCTGCCCGCTGCTGGTGTCGTGAATTCTGGCAACTCAATGTTTTCCAGCCAAAGTCTTGTCAACTTGTGGCCACAGTTTGTCAGGCTACAGTCTCAACTCCGATCACACTTACTCCCATGAAAACCACTGTGCTTTACTTCTCATCCTCAGTGACAAAGCTCGCGACAAACCTTCAGAGAAGACCCGTCCCCAAGACGACATGCTCACCCGAAGGTCAAATAGCAAGAGTCGGATGGATTTCACCAGGGTCACGATTCCCTTGTGGTGGTGCAATTCGATCAGTGGAATCCTCTAGCGACCTGCGGCATACAAAAATACAACCACGAGTCACGGTTTTCATCTAGCAGTTCCATGGTCTTGATCTCGCTTCCATCGGATAGAGAGAAAACACGGACATCCGTGAACCCAACCGCGTGAAGTTGTTCGATCTGGTGACGAGGTTCGACATAGTATGTCCATAGGCGAAAGTTGAGGGCTCCATCATTGAAGATGGCGAATTTTCTCTTGAGCAGCTGCCGGAAATGTGGGTTAAGAGCGCGCCGGCGATGATTCACGTAGATCATGTAAGGCCATTGCCATGAGTCACACTTGGGGAGAAGGCGGAACAACCTTGGCGCAGAGTGCATATTGTGTGTTGAGAATGCAAAGTAGCCTCCTGGCCGGCAGACGCGCTTGATCTCACCTAGTGCCGCCTGCCTGTCCTCTGGTGGGAGATAATCGAGGCCATTATATGAGAACATGACAAAGTCGAAGCTGTGGTCCCCAAAACAGTGCATATCCCTCACGTCGCAAACTATGAAGGATAGCGATTGTGACGCACCGCGGAATTTCTCTCTGCAAGCTGCAATCATGCCCGGCGAATAGTCAATACCAATATATTCGCGTGCTGCTTGGGAGAAGTACGGGGTCGTGCGGCCGGCGCCGACGCCGATGTCAAGCACCCTTCCACCAGCAATAACAGATTGGAGTAACCGCAGAATGGTCTTTTCCGGCTTCTGGAGACCTTCCTGCAAACGATACAAGGTCACGGTCTCCTCGGATTCCCAGGTTTGTTTGTTGGGGGCCATTCTCATTCAGGTCGACAATCTGAGCATGTGAAGAAGCCCGAATTAAAACAATTTGATAGTATCCGCTTTCATGGCGATTGTGCAGGGGGGCACTATGGAGAGACCAATCTGACAGTCACGTCAATTCATACAGTCTTCTGGCAACCCTGTACCACATAGAATAATCCTTGCGATAGTTGTACTTCAGGGTATACTTTCCCCCGAAACCGAGTTTGAATTGACCTATCCTCTCCTTCTCTTCGTCTCTTACTTCTCCGACGTAGAAACCGCCTAGATCAAACTCCCTTTTCCCTTTGTTCTTCGCGTAGGCAATCGCCTCCCAGAGCGTTAATCGATTTGCATCCGCTATTACTCTCGCGACTTCCTTTCGTACGCCCAATCGCCTCGAAGCGCCTATCAACCACCGAACATGGTTCTCATCCTCCAAGAATAGCATGCCTCCAAGGATCCGCCCTTCAAACTCGGCAAGGAACAACGCGCCGTGTTTCTTCATGAAATCAATGTCTCCCCAACTACCAAGTGGGAGCCCCTTGCGCTGTCTGAAGCTTAGGTTCAGCTCATAGAACTCCTCGTAACTCCTATTCACTGTGATTCTGATCCCCTGTCTCTTCGCGCGACCGATCCCGCGTCTCGTGTCCCGCCTCAGGTTTCTCCAGATCACTCCCAGATCTTGAGTCAAATCTATCGCAAGAGTTGTCTGCTCTTCACAAGAGAACCCCTTCATCTGAACGCCGTTTTTGCATGCCAGAAACAGTACACTATCAGACCCACTGACTTCAAACGGATAATCTGCAAACCATATCTCTCTTATTCTGAATGTGAATCGTTTCCTCTGAACCTCAAGCATCGCTATCCCGCGCCACTCGATAGGTTGTAGTCAGGGTCAAGAGAAGCTGGGAATCGGCTTCAGTTCAGATAGAGAGCTAGGCCTGTGCCGAGCGTGACGTATGGGTATGAGCTATCAGAGATTTCTTCCATTTTCTGGCAACCGGCGCGGCAAAGAGCTATGTCTTCACTCTGGAACTGACTATCCGGTCAATCGACTCACTAGGGCTCGCCAATCTCTCCAGACCAAGGAATTCCTTCGCCTTGGTAATGTCGACTCTTATTTGCTGCTTGTCTTGCGGGGTGAACAGACTAGGTTGTCCTGTCTTGACAATTCTGAACTCTGGTTTCATCCTTCCGTTAGTGCACTTCATGACAGATTGCTTCACGATCTCTGCCAGCTCCAGAATGGTAGTTGGTTCCGGGTAGTAGACATTGACGACGTGCCCAAGACTGTTCCCAGACGTCTGCACCTGGTTGTTGAGTATTTTCTGGGCATATGACCTGAATGCGCGACACACGTCTTGCACGTCGACGTACAGCATCGGTCTGTGCATGGAATGGTCATAAGGAGTCAAGGCTTCGCCCCTGAGAGCCTTGTCAATGAAGATGTTAGCGGCAGTCTTCTCTGGCATGTTTTCGCCGAGCGCCGTGCCTATCCTCACTATTCCATATACCTTGTCTTGGGATTCCTCATCGTACACTCTCACAATGGCTTCTTGCGCCATCTTTGTCAGCGCATACATGCGCGCTCTTTCTTCAACCTTATCAGGCCTCAAGCCAAACCTCTCATCAACCAGACCTCTGATATCCGTCTCTCCGATTGTATGCCAAGACCCGGTCAATATGAGCCCCTTGGCTGAAGGGCTCTCCCGGATGGCCTCACAGACGTTCTGCGTTCCTATCACGTTGACCTCGTATCCCAATCTCCTGTCCTGGTCTATGTGTGGTATCTGGACTATTGCAGTGTGAATCACAAGATCTACTCCCATCAGAGCTCGTTCGATTTCCTCGGAGTTTCGCACGTCGCATTGCACGTACTCCACATGAGCGCCTATACTTCGAGTTTCCCTCGTGTCCAGAATTCTGACTTGAAAGCTGTCACTGAACGAATCCGCCAGGGCTGCGCCGATAAACCCTGAACCGCCTGTAATCGCAATTCTGTGCAGCATAGTCTCTTTCCTGTCGGAAGACCTCAAGAACATGCCGATAAGTCTTCTTGGGCTGGAGTTTCGTTAGGAGAAAGAAAACCAGCAAGTCGCATGTGTGTTGCATGACAACACCGGCGGCGCTCGATTGTTCCTTCATGATCTGTTCCACTGAGCATTTGGATCTTCTCGAAGATTCGACTTGCCAAAATCATCGCCTCTAACAACTCGAACCACCAAAGGTTTGCACCGCGGGGTTCTTTGCAAATAGCGCTTCCTCGTAGCGACACACAATCGACTCTATTGAGTAGAAAGGACCCAGTTCGACCGCGGACCTTCGGGCGAGCTCGGTTCGCCTCTGGAGATCGCCGACCATCGTAACTAGCCCTTGACAGAAGGCCTGAGGGGAAAGACCCACCAGCACGCTACCTTGGACCTTCTTCAGGAATTCACGATTTGGAGGGATGTCTGTCGCGACCACGGGCAGACCGGAGAGTACAGCTTCCAACAACGCGTTAGACATTCCCTCAAAGGCAGATGGAAATACGAAGACATCGGACTCGCGTAGAATCTCTCCTACTTGGTCCGGTCCAGGGGCGTCCCTCAAATGCAAAGATGCTCGAATCCCCAGCGACGTTGCTAGGGCTATGATCTCTTGCCGCATCAGTCCTCTGCCTACCAAAACCAGCATAGTGTCGGGGTGGCTCCTCTTGAACATGGCAAAAGCATTGAGGAGGAGTTCTAGCCCTTTTTCCGCATCCAAAGCCTTCACAAAACGCCCCACATAAACAAGCGTCAGTCGCCTATTAGATGTAGAAGGCCCCTCTTTGATCAAGTTCGGCCGCCAATCAACGGCATTTGGTATTTTGACAATCCCCCTCTTTGGAACCCCGAAGGACAAGAGGTACTCTCTCATCCACTCGCTCATGACTATGATGGTGCCCGCTCTTCTCGTGAAAGAGAACGCAAGATGATATGCCGCCTTCTCGATTCTCTCGTTGAGTGAGCCTGCTTCTCGCCCCAAGGATATGAGATCTCCTCCCATGCATCTGACAAGAAACTTCCTGCGTAACAGACGGCTCAATGGGTATCCGACCAACGAGGCATGCGTACCGAAGCAGAGGAAGACAGTCGTGTGACTGTGTAGTTCGGCGAGGGCTACACTTGCGAGAAGGGCGACCACGCTGAATGTTCTGGCCACGCCACGGGGCAGATGTTCGTATGCACAAGCAAAGTCACCACTTGTGAGAATGCCCAACCTTCGATACATCCTTGCACTTTTAGTGGATAGTGCTCCAGCTATTGTAACAAGATGCCCGCGCGACCTCAACGCTTTGCAGAGCCTGTATGCAAAGATCTCAGCCCCACCAACAACATCCGGGTAGACTCTTCCAGCGAGAATGACTGTGACTCGGGTGTTCATCTGCTCAGAGCTTCGAGTCTGTGTTTGGGAACGTCGCGACGAGGATACGCAGAACGAAGGTACCTCTGGACTTCGGTCACTCTCGGGCCACAAGGATTGCATTGCTGCACGCATGTTCTGCGCCAATCGCTAGCGGATCTTGATCCAAATCTGTCCAGTGCTCGAGTCGTAAGTTCTAGCAACCCCTGCATCTCCAGCCAAGTTCTTGTCAATTTGGAGCCACATTCTATCAGGCTGCAATCCGAAGTTGGAGAACCAAGCAGCAACCTCGATGTCCGTGCGAACGATCACATCAGCGCGGTAGAAATCTGGATTAGCAGATAGCCTCCGCATGAAGTATTCCGCGTCATACTCACTACTTTCCTCCCAGACTTGGTCGGTATAGTACAACAGGCGAGGGTTCTCGTAGTAAACGAGCTTTCCCACTTGAGGGTAGATCCCTAGTGTTGGGATCTGCTGGGTACTGCTAGGTACATGGATTAGGAACCCTGAGGTTCTCAGATTGCTTTCGTGAACCGGGTAGTCTTTTGGCAATTGCACGGCCAGAAAGGAAAGCAGAGCCAGCGTACATAGGAAAAGACTCAGCGAGGTCCTTGACCCGATTGCGCCTAGCACACGCTGCGCAGAGACGCCGCGCAACCTCTTGAGTATGACTTCTCCGAGCGAGACAAGGCATAATGTGCTCAGCAGAATGAGGACGAAATAGGAGGAGTGGATAGGCCGCTCCCAGAAGTTCTCGTACAGTTGCCAAAAAATGGTCACGAGAATGGCTGTTGAGAGAAGCGCGTAGATGAGAAGTGTCCTAGTCTGCAGTGTCAAGTGTTTCCAACGCCTGCGACTAGAGAAGTAGATTCCAGCGACTGCCGTTACACCCACAAACAGGCTGATCGCGACCCTATAGACTCTGAGGAAGGTCAGTAGTGGGCTGGCGGGAACAGAGAAGATGGGAGAGCTCACTCCGATCTCAGAACCGAGCAAGTATTGCAGAAAGTCCATACGTGGGTTACCGATCCCCTCCAGGGATGGTGTGAAATTCGCGTAGTAAATAGCCCAAGTCAGCCCAGAAACGCCAAGAATTACAACCTGCTGCAAGACATCGCGCGTCGAATGTCGTGACATTGCCTCGGAGAGGTACAGAGCGAACAAGAACGAGGCGAGGAGTATAGATGCAATGGCATTCGACATTACGATAGCGGTTGACACGACAAGAAACACGACAGATAGAGACCACCTCCGGGACTTCGCCCCGGGAAGCATGAAACCGATCAAAAGTAGCACCAGGGGGAAGGAATACTCCATCGGGGAGAACCCGTCCCTCCCTCCTACAAAATAGAAGGCGCTGAGAAGATAGAATAGGCACACATACAGTGCATTGAAACGCAGTCTTAGGCCAATCAGATATACTGCGACTCCCACCCCGGCCAAGAGATACATGCCATACAAGAAAGAGACTGTTAGGAAGTCTACCGATTTCCCGAACACCACGACTGCAAACGCCGCAAGCCCGATATAAGCTCCAGGCCAGGGATACTGCAAATTAGTCTCCGCCACGGAGCCAGATACTGCAATGTCCCGAGCAGATGCCAGATGGAAATATTCGGAACGGACAAATCCGAAAATCGAAGTCCCCACGTGTGCGAAAGGAATTGAATAGTACACAAAGAGAACCAGAGCGATGATGATCATCATGTCGTACAAATGTGATCGACAACGTCGACGGCGCTCAAGTACGAAGAAGTAAGCGGCCGCCCACGACACGGCGAAGAAGATCAGCGGTGTCCAATCCAGAATGTCAAGGCCACTAGCGACGGATAGATAGACTCGGTAGTTCGGGTGAATCAGTATTATCGACATCAATGGGATGATCGTGATGAGAAAGCTCACCCACACATATTCTACCGGATCTCTGTTCAGCGCTCCATCACCACACTTCGGTCAAAGCTTTCGCGTAATGGGAAGTGTTGACCCAATACTCTTCCCGAGATGTCAATCCCCACAAAGTTGCCTTAAGGCTCACGTTGTTCTTTGATCCAGTAGATAGATCCTAAACCGTTACGTTACGAGAAACTATGAATCCGCTCTATCTGTGACGAGTACTTGTGACGAGTACCCACCAATGATATTCCTCGGTAGATATCGGTATGTGGAGGCAAAGTCAGCCCTCGCGACAATCCCAGCTAACATGGTGTATTTCTCTCTTGCGCCCAATTCCACCGCTGCTGTCACGACAGAGGAAGTAAATCATTCTGAAGGTGCGCTATTCTGGATATTCGTTGCCCAATCATGCATTGCGTCGCAGAATCGAATGACCTAGCCCAGAATTGGATTGATCATCGGCGCAGCTGCCCTTCGTATAAACTAATGTACTGACTCACGTTGGCTGACCATGAGAATCTCTCGGCGATTGTTTCCTTTGCATTCTGGCCCAAGTGAAGGCGTAAAGATGCGTCTCCCAGTAGTCGCGCAACAAGATTGGATAGCTCTCCGGGGCATCCGGGCTTGACGAGCATGCCGTCAAAACCGTCAGTTATTATTTCTGGAATACCGCCGACATTGCTTGCAACAACAGCAGTTCCAGAAGCCATGCCCTCTAGGACAGTGAATGGGCAGTTTTCGAGGAAACTCGGTACAACCAGAACCTCCGCCATCTTCATCAACGAGATGACTTCTTCTCTTATCAATGGGCCTGCAAAGAGGTAACTTTCTCTGCTAATATTCAGCGATTCGAGCTTCTTCACATATGGTACGGGGCTTGCAGGCCCTGCGAAAACAAACAGAAGTCTTGGATCTCTGGTCGCCTTTATTATTCCTGGAATGGCTCTTATGAGAATATCGACACCCTTGGCCGCTAGCAATCGGCCACAGTAGAGAACAATTCTCCTGTGATCCAGTAGCTGATTAGTGTGGTTTGGAAGAGACCGCCCGACTTCTGAATAGTCGCCCGGGTCAACAGAGTTCGGAATCACTGCTATGGCAGATCTCTTGCAGAGACCCCGCTCCAATCTGCTCTTCATCCAATACGACGGGGCTATATACTCTGTTCCCCTCGAGAAGTAAGCGTTCTCGACCGCCCTAAGCACAGGGTACATTGCGAGCGTGAACTTCTCAGATCTTTCCAGCAGCCCGAATTCTAACCCAGATGCTTTCGTCGCCTCGCGCATAGTCTGAAATATATTGTGCACTGTAGTCACTATCGGAATCTTGACATTCCTAAACCGCAGAAGAAGATCGGGCATGTGAGCTGAATGCGAATGAATCAGATCGATTTCCTCGCTTTTCAGAAGTCTGGGAACCTCTCGCGAGCAAGCACATTGAAATTGACCATTATAGAAGACAGTATCTCTCGCCTGGCTTATGTATGATATCTTGATGCCCCTCCTCAAATTCCCGGGTAGGATCGGGCTGTCGTCACAGTGATTGCCGCCAGGTCTCAAAGCGGGGCCGAATGACCGCCGTCTCGTGGTCAGAACAGTGAATTCAAAGCGTTCGGGCAAATGCGCCAATAGCCCTAGGATGTACGTGCCAGCTCCGCCCCACGTGGGAAAGAATTCCGGAGCGAGCATGCAGATCTTCAATCAAAGACACGCGGCGTATGAGGAGACAAGCTGAAAAGTTCCCGCCAGCCGGTAGCCATGCGCTTCATGACTCGAGTAGCGTCCTAAGAGACGTGAACGTTTGTTCAGCATGACGTTTAGAGGAGACACCCACAGCTATCCCTTCAAGGTTGGGTATGCCTCGTAGATACTCCACGGCCTCATTGAGAGGCAAGTACCCACCTGCCAATATGCTCATCGCTAGCACATTCCCATCCGACAGATGCTGCAGACAGGCCTCGCAGGATTCTCTCGACGGATTCATCTGGAAACCTATCCTGTTGAAGGGGGTCATGATAGCAACGTCCTTCAGTGAGAACCCTTCGTCCTGGAAGAACTTGACAAACCGGACAAAGTTCCTCGTCACGAACCCCGGTCTGACCCCGTAGCTGTCATGGACGTGCTGCATGAAGGATTCGAACAAGCGGCCTGTGCGAAAACTAGCTCCCAAGTCCGTGACTACCTCATGCAACAGGACAGCTCCCAGATGGGTGTTTTCCGGTTTCGCGCTTAGGTAGCTTTCCAATTCCATATCTACGTACGTACGGAGCAGGCTAACTGGATCCAGTTTCATCGCCGAGATGCCCGCCTTTGCCACAGCTTTCACCTTGCCTGACAAAGTGAGCCTCGACAATACTTCTCTTACGAGACCGATCCCACCTTTCTCATTAGTTATCCTTACATATCCTTCTGCGTAAGGCAACACAGGGTAAAGTCCAAAGCCGGCTTTGATCGTTCTTGCATCCTGCAAAGCCTTCAAAATCTGCAAGTTCATCGGATGCGTTGAGAATGTGAAACCTGAAGCACCGAACGAGATAGCCTTCTCAATTACTTCAACAATTGCTCCAGCGTCCAGCTTCTCAACCTTTTCTCTTGCGGTCGATTGGGATAGGTGACTTACGCCTATGAAGGCGTTGTCTCCGATCAACAGACTTCTCACTGAGCATCGGCTCGCTATGAACTAGCGCTGTTTTCGATCCGATCAATAACGTCGTTTACTTTTGCCGCGTTAAAGAAGTTCGGATCGGTCATTGTTCGTTTGTGCACGGCAGACAGGAATGTCTCATCTTCCCTTGTGAATTCCGGGTCTGCTAGAAGGAACGGGACACAAGTATCGAATGATTGCTTTAGGTACATTTGGCTGCCCCCACTTCTGGTGCCACCATCTTTGTTTGATTTTATCTTGACAAAATCGTCCGTTACTACAAGCATGGCGTTTTTGCCGTGAACTTCAATCGATATCTCTGGAAGTCTGAAGCTGGGGATGCTCCAGCAAGCGTCCATATGTCCTTTCAATCCTGTCTCGAAGGAGAGAATAGCGTGAACGTAATCGTCAACCTCGCGCGAATAGAGACGTCTCTTGGTCGCTGCCAATACGACCGGGTCTCCGAAGAACCAAACAAGAATGTCCAATAGGTGTGGCGCCAAATCAAGGAGCACACCCCCACCTGCTCTTCGAAAACGCCAGGAGGCGCCCTCACGAAGAACGTCTGACGAAAACGAGTAGGCTCTAAAGAACATCAGATTTCCGAGCGATCCGCTTTCGATGAACTGTTTCGCTTTTTGAAAAACATGTGAGAATCGCTTTTGGAAGCCAACCATGTGGACCCCACGCGAGCTGCGTACGGCATCACAGGCCATCTGTGCCTGTTCGTAGGAGCCTGCCAACGGTTTCTCCACAAACAGACTAACATCTCTGTCAGCTCGAGCAAGATCGACTACCAGCGGAACATGAGTTATGATCGGAGTGGTTATGAAGACGGCGTCAAGCTCTTCTTTCTGCACCATCCTCACGTGATCTTTGTAGAAGTTTATTGTCTTGGGCAGAAGAGCTCTAGCGGCCCTAATCAACAAGGTCTCTTTCTCGCAAATGGCTCTTATGCGAGCGTCCGGCAGTGAATTCACGATGCCTGAGTGAAGTATCCCCATCTTTCCCAACCCGATCACTGCAACGTTCGTTGTCAAGCCAGGTCAACCTGCTCGGCGTAAGGAAGAGAGCATACAGAGTATCACGAGCACAGCCGCGACGGCGAGGAACGCTGTGATCTGAAGAACCACCAATACATAGGCGTACAGCAACCATGCATACGCGACAACGCCAGCAATGCTGCCCGCAAGATTACTGTGCCGATCGTTTGGTCATTCTTCATCCTACGGGGTCATCTCCATCACGCCAAGATACAAGACATATCTTGGATCATACAACCATTCCCTCATGTGTGGAGCCCAGGTGAAGAGTCCGCCGGGCTTCGCATAAGCCTCAAGCATTTGCATGGCTCGCCTTCGGCCGGCGTTCACAATGCGGCTCCGTTGGGTTTCGAGAAGCTTCAACGCGATCCGTAGAACCTGCACCATCAATCTAATGTTGCTGATCTTGCCCCTCATTCTTGCCACCCAAAGACCGCATCGGAATACCCCTCTCTCGGTAGTGCTCAGCTTCGCCCAGTTCCCGTTTCTATATCTCCTGCGCCAGAAACCAATCAAGGAGGAATAGGTGAGGTAGTCGCCTCGCAGATTGCGGGCCATCGAGCGCCTAGATGAAACCGGTTTAGCTAACTCCTTCGATTGCGTGGGAACCAGTTGCATCGAGGCTCGAGCATCCTTCAGAGGCTGAGTTTGAGTTCCACCGGCCGTCACGGGCATATATAATGCGCGGCTTCTAAGGCGACCATGTCCAGAATGGTGGTGGATTTTCGCGAGTTGGTACCTCTGTTGTACGTGCCCATGCGAGGCAAGCGAGGCCTGTTCTCGATCATGCGGGCATTCCGCAGCTTATGCAGAGCTTATGATCTCGCGTATCAGCCTCTTTTCCGTGTGCTTTGTCAATATCGACACGCTGGCGAGCGTGAAAGCTTGGGCTGCCACAAGGACCAGCATTATGCCGACCAGTACCCACCGAGTGTCATGTGTTCTTTGTGGGTTGCTCAGCGACTACCCAACCAAGGATAATAGCGACGGGGATCGCGGACAGGCCTGCAAGGAGAGAGTACAGGAATACTGGGTTCTATCGTCTGGCCAGTCTAAAGGCCGAAAGTAGTATCGCAGGGCCATCTCTCCATGTGCTCAGCTTTCTCGTCCCAATCCATTGACCTACGGGTACTTCCACTGATTTCCTGTACTAACATGTCAAACAGTCTCTCGGGTCGAACGTCGAACATTGTTGCGCCTAGTCGCCGCAAGATCTGTAGGCTTCGATTCTCTTTCAGGTACTCGAGATAGGCACTCTCCAGAGTGTCGCTCATTCTCCAAGCTGCGCCGATTCTTGCCACGATGGTCTGGACTCTTCTTTCCCGTTGGTCTGCGACCGCCTCTACGAGAGAGTCGTTGTTCGCTTGGAGGTCTGTCAGGAGAATCGTCGTACCCTCAGGGCCGGCCCGTGAGGCCTCATCTAACGCTTTGTATATGCCGGCGTTTCGAAGACCTAGTCTGAATGATTGGATGAACATGGCTATTCGTTTGCTGAGGCGCACGGGCAGGCTAGGTGTTACTCGCAACGTGGATCGGGGACGCAGGATGCCCCCAGAACGCTGTTCAGCTGTGGCTTGTACTCGAAGTGCGAGTGCTAACTCGCGAAGGTTTACCAGTTGTTCCTCGGCAATTGACGATTTGAGGTCCCTCATGATTTCAGTCTCGTTGTAGACCAAGATGCCAACACGGGTTCCTGATCCAACTGTCGATTCCACAAGCAACTGTGCAACGGCGAGTGCCTCGTCAAGCCTAGTTCCCACGTATGACTGTTGATGCATCGTTCTTCCAGCGTCGATCAGGATTTGCAGCGTCGCTTGCGTTTCTGGATGAAACTCCTTCACCATGAGCGTCCGATGGCGCGCCGTCGCTTTCCATTCAACTCTGCAATACTCGTCGCCGGGCATGTACTGACGGATACCTGCATAATCCATTCCCGTGGGGGTTTTGCGGAGGATCTCCGGACTTCCGCCGTAGAGACGAAGCGGAGTGATCGGCGCCTTCGTTCTCACGCCTGGATAGACCTCAACCCAGTCATCCTGCTCGTAGCTGACTTCGCCCGTAAACAGACCTCTCGCATCGGTGAACGTCAGCGCGAATCCAGAGATCTGGAAACGTCCACTCTTCAGTGATGTAATCTCGAACTTTGAGCTTGAGGTAGTGTCCGGTCGAAGCAGTTGGCTAGAAGAAGATGATAGCCTCAAACTCAACCCTTTCTCGACAACTGGTGTGACGACAAGAACCCGTGCGGCCAATCGAGATTCATTTTGAATAGTCAGGTCTCCCTCAATACTATCGCCGAGCATCACTCTAGCCCTGGGCAGGCGTGCGGCGACGTAAAGCTGTCCTCGCAGCACGCCTAGTCTCCGAAGAAAGAGGAGGCCGAGGCTTGCCAAAACCAGTAATATCCCTGCGCCGATAACAGTGAAGATGATTTCTCTCGTGAGGAAAGCAAGGGCGGTCAGGGCTATGCCGAATTCTATTAGCCAGTCTGCTCTCCAGGATGTTTGAATGGGTGTCTTTGGGATTCTCACTTGGTAGACCCTGCTGGTCTCATTCCGGGGATCGGTGTTTCGTCGACCATCTTATGCACCATGTCATTGATCTTGAGTCCCTCGATCTCTGATTCCCTCGACAGCAACATTCTGTGGCTGAGCACGGGCTCGGTCAGATGCTTGACATCGTCTGGAATTACATAGTCTCTTCCCTCCAGTAGAGCCTTAGCTTTGCACGCCTTGTAGAGGTGAATCAGGGCGCGGGGGCTTCCTCCAAGCTTCAGCTCTTTCAGAATCCGTGTCTGTCGCACCAGATCGACCATGTATGCCCTCACGTCCTCATTGACGTATACCTTCTCGACGTAGCTCGAAAGCTTGCGCACGTTTTCCGCCGACGCAACCTTGCTAACGTTGAGAGTCTCAATCTCACTGAGCTCTTCGATTAACTCTCGCTCCTCCTCAGCTGTCGGATAGTCGACAGCAAGTCTGAACATGAATCGGTCCAGTTGCACCTCCGTAAGCGGATAGACGCCTTCCAGATC